>Ga0065711_1036111_pt1:0-17500 | contig 21435 bp, 13 predicted proteins | sample Hoacrofraction12_FD_59098 | JGI IMG/M metagenome (GOLD analysis project Ga0065711, IMG submission 59098) | Hoatzin crop microbial communities from Cojedes, Venezuela - Epithelial fraction 12 v2 (version 2) | ecosystem: Host-associated > Birds > Digestive system > Esophagus > Crop... | reverse complement strand
ATCTTTTATTTTAAAACAATTGAGGTATCTGAACTGGTGCATAGCCTGATGACTTGGGAAGGGCAACAAAATCTTGTAGTTAGGGATTACCACCCCAGTGGAAAACCAGAACAGACCTCAAGTGAGTTTGACGCAGCTCTATGATACCTTTGTACTGCTTGTGCCTACTTCTGTCTGCTAAATCTTGCATCTAGATATACATATAGAGCTCTTTGTAATAATGAAGCTTTGTCCATAATGCAAGTCTATGGTTTGCTCTGCTTTTGCTCCCCTAATCCCTGGCGGCTACTGCTCTCCTTTTCTTTTGGTGTTCTTTACCACTACAATTTCTCTGACAAAAAAAAAAGTAACTTGAAGCAAAGCTGACACACAGTAACTAAGAATCCTCACCTTGCCTTTTCTGCCTTCTGAAAAATAAAATAATATAATGCAGGAAAAGCAATCTTCCCCACCAGTGTCATTCCTACAGGCTTTTTCTATAAAATGTATCTTTCAGTCATTACCTGGTTTCTGTGCAGGGACGTTGGTAGAGTATCTCAGTTTGGGAATCGAGCCTGGGTTTACAGAGAAAGGTGCAGACCACATAAATGGCTTTGTAACTGGAATAAGACATGCAGTTGCTGTCTGCTGGCTAATAATAAATTTGAGATTAATGCAAAGTGTTAATATTTTAGATTGCTTACTTTTTTGGTCCTATTCTTTATTTCTGATAAGATGTGTGGAAAGAATGAAAGCTGCACATACACTATAAACTACATTTCTTGACTTCTGAGTCTGTGGTTGATTAACCTTAATGAATATCTACATTAATTTTTCTGGATGAATTTTTCCTGATTCTTTAGAAGGAAATGAATAAATGGTATTTGCCTAGCTAATCTTAGATCTGTTCTCTTCACATTAGTGATGTGTTATTTTTCATGGAATAAAGATTGTGTATGTAATCTTCTTGTCAGTATAAAGGTATTTAAACTGTAGAAATATTGATAAATAAAATATTAAACAAAAATGTACATTTAACTGAACCATTAGCCAATAATAATTTTGTGTGGTAATTTAAATACTGTTGTGTTATATGACACGAATTTCTGGGGTCTCTAACTGAATGGATCTATTCTACTGCCAAATTGTCTGCATTCTTATTGAGATACAGGGCCTAAAACCTGGTGTTCATGTGAACAGCTTAAAAAGTCTACCTTTGTATTAGCCAGGTTAGAAACTACGGTTCTGGAAACAAACCTCTTTGCTTTTGACCAAGACCTGGTTTTTAAATTTATTGAAGTTTTTCTTTCCACCCAAAAACTATATAAGTTATATAACTGAAGTATTATAATTATTTACATCACTTAAGTTTGTTTTGAAGAATCAGTTTTGTGAGTCTCGAATGCAGCATTCACCAGTTTATTTTAAATTGACGTGTTTGTGCACCAAGTATTTTCAGAATCAGCTTTGAGAATCTCTCTCATATATATAAGGATGACAAGACAATCAGTTGCTAGTGCTCTAAACTTTTCTATTTCTCCATTTGTTTTCTTGTTTTTAATGTGATGAAATGTGTTAGCTCACTTATCAAATCAATTTTAAATCATTAAATACTTCATAACAATTTTTGAGGCAAAAATTTGCCTGCAGTCAAAAATACATGTGTCTGTGTTGAATAGACACATAGGTGTTGTGTTGATAGCCTGCAATTAATGGAGTTACATGCTTGAAGGCCTATTTTATGTGTATACAGAAATTGTTCTTAAATTATTGTTTTTAAAATCTGGTTACAGGTGGGGAAAATATGGTAGGAAAGGGCACTGGCTTTCTGCCAAGTACTTTGTCTGAACGTGGAAATCCAATATTTGATGTTTATTTCATCAAGGTAAACTGACTTCTTGTCTGAGAAATTCTACTTGGAAAAAAGCATTTCCTTTCAGCTTGTGGCTATTGATACAGAGCAACAGAACATCAGGCTAAAGGAGTGGAAGCTGGTAGGGAGTATAAGCATAGTGTGAGACTTTACTGGCATGGAATTAGCTTCAGGAACGTCACCTGTTCTTGCTATTTTTTTCCACAATTTCTTGCTGTGAAAACTATGGCATGAGAAAAGAAAGGCATCACTCTTGCAGCGTTTGAACAGATTTTGCTCTTGTATAGTTGGGATAAAGCTTTTTTGGGTGTTGCTCACTGGCAGATAGATTAAGAGCTTCAAATGCAGACTTAAGGACCAAAGCAGGTGAGTATTCTTTTTTCAGTGAAACCTGTAAAAGAATGGGTGAAGTTCAGGCAAAGATGCTGCATCAGCTAATAGCAATACCATCCCAGATGGATAATCGAACAGCTAGAAATGTCCACCAACAGAACAAATGAAGGATTTGGAGAGTCAACTAAGTATAGAAAAACAGTGTTTAGCATCACAGGAAATACACTTTCATAGTTATTTTTTATGTCCAAGCCTTACTCCTTGAGAGTCATCGTATTTTATGAAAACTTTTATTAACATTTCTGAATGACCTTACCCCTGTTGTGTTTTTATCAGTCCCAAGAGCCATAACCTGTTTAAAATATTTTTTTTATCTTTATAAACACAATAAAGTAAGCTGTCTTGCACATAGATTTGTAGATCTCATTAGAGATCCTTTTTAAAAAGGTACTCCATCTCTTGGGAAGATAATGACAAGTAGTAATCTTGGCATGCAAAGTTTTCAGACAGGAACAGTTTGTTAAAATAGATTGTTTAATCTTTTCAGTATTGTTTTGGAGTGGATATACTTTTTAATTGCACTTTTACACAGCATTATGACTTCAACGAAGGAAAGACAAGGGCAATTGAAAACAAATGTGATGGCAATATCAGTTAGATGGTATTCCAGGTGAAAAAATAGACAAAATATTTGCTTAAGATTTCAAGTGTTATCAAAGTCATGCAAGAAATATGGAAGTTTTTAAACTCACTAAAGTTAACATTCGTCTGTATTGTAAATGAGGTATATTCCCTAGGGTAGTTAAAAGCTTTGGTGGCACAAGATTGGGGTAATTTTTCAGACGTACTGTTTCCAGTGGGCCAGTGTCCTAAGGCTTTGCTTTAAATGGCCTTTTTATGCAGTAGGATAATGGGCAGTTTGTGCATTGCTAAATCAGCCCTATTTTGTTAGGAATGTTACAGTCAGGGCACTTATAATTTGTCAGAGGAAATGCAGAACATCTCTACAGGAGTCTGTTTAAGAGGACATCATTTCTCGATAAGCTCTTGCTTAGGTCAACATGCAGCACTGCTTTTACACTATCCCCCTGTTGCTTCTGCCACACGAGAATGCTCTGATTTATTAGGATTGCACAAGTCATGTCCTCCGCCTGACTGAATTCACAATGTGGAAATTTTCTTTTCCCTCCCCCTTTTCAAAACAAAATGTAGAAGGTTACTTTAAAGCCCTTTTACAGCATTTCTGAGAGGACTGTTTCAATGAAAGGAAATACCCGTATATTGAACAGTATCTTTATTGTATAGCTGCATGTTATAAATACATAAGACTGTTGTTGTTTTGGAAAGTGTGCTATTTAAAAGCACTGACTGTATCCAAGTTCTATTATCATACTACCGTAAGATGCCTATGATGATGTACAAAGATAAAATTAGATGACTGTGAAACTCATGAATGTGATACAAAATCATCCAGCAACTAATGACACTGTAGTTATAAACCAGAGTATACAAAAACTAAACATAAAAAAAAAAAAATCCAAAAGTCAAAGTGAGTTGCATAGATGGGTACTACAAATGTATGTCCTGTCAACTTTTTAGTTACACTTCAAATTGTAGAGACATTTCTCCTTACAAAACTAGCTTAATGGACGATGATTCTATAGTCAAATCTGCTTTAAAAACTACATGCAATTCAGTGTTGTGTTCATTTCCCATTTGATAAAGGTGTTAATACTCTGTCACTGAGACTGGTATTCCTGAGAAATTTTTGGTTTGTTTCAGCATTGATATTTTAAGCTTAATGTAGCCAAGGACATTTTTAATGAAGAGAAGAAAGCGATGAAAAGCCTTAGTAATTTTGTGTTTGATGCCAATTGTAAGAAGAGAAGTGCAGAAAATATTTTGAAGGGGTCAAAGCTATTCCTCTTGTTTTTTTTTCTTCTGTAACACTGAGTTTAACAGTCTGCAGGCATTTGAGCCCAGAATATTCTACCTTGTCTGCAAAGAGATATACCATCAAAGTTTCTCTTGAAAAAGGCATCTTGGGTGACTCTGAGTGACCTTCCCTGGAAATGAAGTAGCTCCATTATACTGAATCACATGGACTTATTCCTCACGGTTTATTTTTGCCACTCATTGAACAGCTGTTTGGCACTCTTACTTCACCTCTGCCTTTCTCTGTATGTCTTCCTGTGATGCTTAGGGGTAAGAAGGTTTATTTTTTTTAAATATATGAGGTAGCAGTTTGTGCAGGTTTCCCAGATTAGCATGAGCCATACAAAGATCTTTCCTTCTTTGCAACTATTTATGATTGGCTCTTCAAGGACTGAAATGGTCAAATGGAGAAGGGAAGATGGTCCTGGAGTTGACAGTGAGGCAAAATAAAGATTACATGATGGAAATCCCTAAAGACAGGTGCTTATGTTACTTGTTCTCTTTATCTGCTGTCTTCAAAGAAACATTTCTTCCAGTGATGCCACTACTGAACCTGAAAATCATGGAGGACATTAGTTACCTGCAACAGGACAGGCAATCTGTGAACAATATGCCTGAGCAGATAGCAGGGACAGGTAGGACAGGGCTGAGGAGTGGAATGCTGCGCCATGGGCTGTGTACTGAGTGGGTATTTCAAACCAAAGACTGTGCTGTACAATGATTAACAGCAGAAGTACCTTCTGCTGGCACTGCAAAGTGGTGTGGCTGCATTTCAGTTTGATATATAGGTAGCTAAATCAGTATGATTAGACTGTGAAAATTAAATTGATGTAACATCATATAGGCATTGCCTGGAGAAGAAAGAATTTGATTTTCAGAAATGCTGAATACTTGGAAAGTTCAGCTGCCTAAGGATTTCTTTGAAAAAATTGAGTCTTTGGTGTGGACCCTTTGTTTAGCCAAAGACAAGGTTATAATTTTTAAGGTAAAGGATGAGGAACAAAGAAAAATTTATAAGAAACTGTGAGAAGTAAAGACAAAAAAAATCTCAAAATAATATTAAGACTCAGGCAAATTCTGTAAAATGGAATAGAACACAACATGGCACCTAATATCCAGCGTAAAATTCACTTTGTTAAAGTTGTTACTATTTTTATGAAAGTTTTAAATGAATGTTTAGGAAATTGGTATTGTCATAGGAAATTCGTCCCTTTGCAGTCACTGCTTGACATTCAGTTATTTTAAGTTTATTGTCCAATACAAAATTATTCTGATAGCCACCATTAATTTTCTAGAGTATTAGAAAGAACACTATTTGCACTCCTTACTAAAAGCCTTAAAGGAAAAGACAAGTACAAGTACTTTCTTTCCCCCAGAAGTCAGCCCTCAGGGCTGCAGTTAGGGAATGATCATTTATATATACCATCAACTCCTGTAAAATCTTAGATTCCATTAAAAGTGTCTGGTATTTTTGCCTGTACTTTTGGTATGGAAATGTTTCCAATTCATATTACTCCTAGATCATCAAGGTAAAAGGGAGAGAGACTTACCTAATTTAAATTTAATTAATGAATTGTTAACTCTGAAACCTAATGGTGACATTAAACTGACATTATCCTTTGCATGTCATATCATGTCCTTTTTGCAGAATCATAGTCGTGGTTTATCCTGGCAGCTGGCAACTAAGCACTAGATAGCCGCTCACTCACCCCTCCCCTCCCCCCCCAGTGGGATCGGGTGGAGAAATGAACAAAAAGAGAAACTCATGGGTTGAGATAATGACAATGTAATAAGACAACAAAGTAAATACTACTACTGCTACTACTACTGCTGATAATGAATATACAAAAGAAACTGTATACGATACAATTTTCTCAGCACTTGACGACCGATTCACAGTCAGTCCCCAGTGATGGCAGAACTTGAAAATCGCGGATAAGTTTGAACTCCCAGAAAAGAGAAAGTAAGATCCCTGACCCCTGGCGAACCCCCATTCATAAACTGAGCATGACGTATGGAACGTTTCTGTTGGCCAGCTTGGGCTGGCTGCCTGGCTGTGCTCCCTCCGTGCTCACGCACAGCTGCTCCTCAGCTGAACATGGAACACTGGAAAAAGTCCTTTTTTTTCATAGCAACAACTGAAAACATCAGTGTTACCAACAGGATTCTTGTACTAAATCCCAAGCACATCAGCTACTGAGAGGAAAATTAACTCTGTCCCTCCTGAAATCAGTACAATCATCCAAGTACTTTAGTATTTGTTCATTAGTAATGCATTTCAGCCTTCCAGGAGCTGTGAAACACAATGTCTTCCTTGCCTTCAGGAATGCAGTGAGACAAATACTTTTATTGAGAGCTTTTTGAGAGTCCCCATGTTACATGGCCAAGTAGATGACCTTGCTTTTCAGGATAATGTAAGCTGAAAATAATACCGATTTCAGAAAAGAATAGCAGAATATAGCTTTTATTTTATGCTTGTTTCATCTTTTGGGACTGTGTTTAATGAAGTTTGTTAATCTTTCAGATTTACTATGCCTTTCTTTCCTGAATATATTAGTAGGCCATAAAGAATCTTTTCTATGCCCAAAACGCTATGAATGCAAACAAACCAGCAGTAGAAGTTCTGTTACTTCTGAGATGTGACATGACCTCTACCTGCTCTAAATACAAGTTGAAATCTGGGCTATTGGAAGAGTTCAGTCAGTGGTATGAAGCAACTTTTCGTCGCTGAGCTCAACTGTGGAGCCTCCACAGTATGTACTCTGTGTTCAAACTTGCTGGATTGTAGAAAAGAAGTATAGAGAGCAGCTTTAGAAGAGATCTTACAAACACAGACAGAGATATAAAGGTCTGATCTAGCAAAAGGGGAGAGGCAACAATGGAGAATTGAGATTAATTTTGAACAAAAATCATGACATAACTGGACCAATTATAAAAGTATGTCACAGGATGATGGCAATGTTAATGCCCAAATAATTTTTATTTACTTTCAAAGAAACAACCCATCTGTACAATTCAAGAAACCCCCAAACATCTACAGAATGCTTAAGGATTCTGCTTTAGCAAAAATAATAAGAAAAAGGATGGATGTGAAAAAAAGTTGAACTGAGTTGCAACAGCACTGGAAGAAAAGCTAAAGAAAGAAATGGATAAGCAGAAGGTGTCAGATCATTCATGATTTGATTATATACTCCACCATAAGTAGCATAAACTTTCTTTTTAATTTTGTTTTTGGTTACATAGTGCACAAAATATTCTCTTGAACTAACAAGGATAGTTAGAATCAGGGGCTGATGCTCAACCCAGGAGCAAGAGGGAGTGTCATTTTCTTACTGTGCTTGTCCTTTGCCCTTGTAGTCTTTGCATTGCTGATAGACAATTCTGAGAGCTGCCAGTAGCATTGGTGACTTAACTGAGCTGTACAGGGGAGAATAAATACAGCGATGCGCTATTCTGCTGCCTTTTTACTCCTGACGCACCCCATATGCTGAGATGGTGGGTGGCAGTAGAAGAGCTGGCACATTAGCAGCAGTGCGTTCCCTGTGCCAGGGGAATAATCTGTTGGCTAGTTAAGTCTCATTTCTAATTCATTTTTACTTCCTCAGTAGCACTAAGAGGCGAGATCTTCATATAAAATTGTGCTCTTGGAGTGTGTGATAGTGCAGTCTAGAGGATAGTCTGAAGCTTGTGCCTTGAAGTCCTATTTTGAATATTGACTTTAATATATTAAAAAAAAACCAACACAAAAAACTAAACTTTCTAAAACTTGAATGCATTAGCAATTCCTCCAGAAATAATACAACTGTTGTGCCTTTGATAGGTTTTTAGGCATGTATACACGTAGGAAAATTCACTGCACCAGAAAATTCAAGTAGGCTAATCAAAGCAGAAACAAAATCTTATTTTCTCTGTTAATAACATTGCTTGCTAAACAGAAGTTGGCATAGAATCCCAGTGTGAAATTGCCAAGAAAACATTGTTAATTTGGCATAAGCTTTAAGCTGTTTCATTCAGTATCATATAAAAAGAAGTAGAATTATATGTGTTTTTGTGATTTGTATTGCTAGTGAAAAGGAGGATTTACATCACAAGGAAAATAGGTGTGCACCATCAGGGGGAGTTCATGTTCATCTGACAACTGCAGTACTTTGCAAACAAATACAGTAAACTTGGAGGCAAGCAGCAGAGAAAACGTCCTGCAATGTTTTGCTGGAAGAAGCAAAATAGAATAGAATCAATCATCTTTTCAGTGAGAGTTGAAGGTGACTTGGGCCTTGCTCTAAGCTCTGCAGAGGAGTCAAGCCCTTCTTTACCACGCATACAAGACTCTCTTTCCAGCAGTGTTGGTACAGGGATTCTCTTTTATAACTGAGATCCATCTCCTGGGGCCTATTACCCTCTGTAGAGTTACAGAGGCTGCTGAAAATGGAGTGGTCCTCGTTGCCTTCGAGCAATTGTGGTGGTCTTATTCATCAAGCTGTACTTGGTGGCTTTATTAGTTAGCCTAAGAAAGCTGCAAAACGGGGGGGAAAAAGACCCCTTGAACAACATAAATATTAATTGACCTTTTTGCCTTATTGTATTGCCGTAAGTATCCAGACGTATTTGGTCTTACTTTTTTCCCCTCTAAAAAGCTAAATTTGTGTTTCTTTGTATCTCTTTAGCCATGGATGACGTGCAGCTCTGCTGACAATAGTGTAGAGTTTCTGCTCAATTCAGCTTGGATGTGTAAAAAGATGGTTCTTTGCACCTACGTTTTGTATGAGGGCTCAAATCAGAGTAATATCATGAAGTATGTGGAATAAAATACTGATTCCACTAAAGTCAGTTTGATTTTCACTGTTCGTTTCACTTGGACCAACATTTTAACTGAAGTTAACTGGATATAGGATGTTTTTTGCAGTGGGTTCCTGGTACTGAAATCTCTTTCTTCACATCTGGAATAAGGCTACAGCACAGGGGTGGAACAGTATTTCAGGGAAGACAAAAATAAAAGCACTTTGGCGGGATTAGGACAGTGCAGTAGAATGTAGATTGGCAAGGTGGCCGAACACATTACCACCTCCTTTCCTCCTATAGCTCCTCTTTGCCAGAAGCCACTGCCATTCTGACAAGGGTAATGGAAGGGAAAAAGTTACCACACTTCAATTATTTTTAGTTTACAATTGAACTCGTAAATTTAAAAATAAAAGTCCTTCTCTGGTAATGAAGTGAGCCAGCTGCAGAACAAATTTTTTTTTTTGCCAGAAGTGTGACAACCTCTGATGGAGAAGCAGAGAGGACAATTTGAAATTATAGTCTCCTAAACCACTCCAGAAGGATTTATTAAAGGATGCTGCTCAGAGCCAGAAAGTATAGTTGTAAGAGCTGTTATTTGGTACGGTAGGAAAAATCTGTTGGTGTAAAAATTGATACCTTTTTCTTATGTCAGTGATAAGCGAAGATAGTAAAGTCTAGTTTTGGGTAAAGAGAAATCAAGAGTTTGTACTGAAAGAGTTCTGTAGATACAAAGAAGTACCAAGTAGTTTTGATTAATATTGAAATTGTTGTTTGGGGAGGGGGAGGGGGGACGAGGCACAGCAAAGGAAGAAGGTATCTTTGATCGTAATTCTGTGCATTGGTGATTAGGATGCTTTTGGTACTTTCTGCTGAGCAGCATATGTGGTATCCAGGTTAGAAATACAAAGTCAGGTAATAGAATTGTTTTGGAGAGGCTTCTACTTGCCTTTCTGCCCCTCAGTGGATTTGCATGGGTTTTGCTGAAATTCACTATGCGCTTTATTTTGTTCATTGCCTTGTTCTGTGCTACAGAGTGAGAGTGCAGTAAGTTATCAGCCGTAGGGACTGAAGGGGAAGATGAAGATAGCCTTCTCGTTCCATAAGAATTGGGAGGTGACGCAGTAGAGAAGACAGCAAGGCTGATTCAGGAAGATAACACAGTAGCTTACAACATGGAGGAAAAGAGAGATCCTTAAAAGTAAAAGAACTGACAAAATTTCACAGCAGGCACTAGTGGGAGATGAGAATCTGAGGGAAACATCATGCCATGTGAGAAACAAACTTTCATTGATCACAACATGCCATGTTGTTTCCATGATAGCACTGTCTAGGAAACCATTAACAGTGGTGAGAAGAGAATACAAAATCTGACAACTTTTTGTTTTGTTTTAAGAGGTACACATTAAAAATACATCTAACATATGGAACACAAAGAATCTAAATAATATTATTAAACTTCTGGTAGATGTTAATCTCCAGGGATGTTTACATATGCGTTTGAAGAAAACTGAAAAACATTGGATTTTGCATTTCCAGGCTTAATTCATCATTTTATTTTGTTCCGTTTAAAGAAATCTATGCAGAATTATTAAGTTACTCAAAATAAGCCCAAATTAGAAGGCTGAGTTCTATAAACATTTTACATGTTTGTGTTTAATTTGTTGAAAATAATATAAAATCTGCTCGTATTTGGCATCCCGAATAGAAATATTAGGAACCCAATCCCCGATGCAGTATAATTTTTAACAGTATGATTTAATAGTCTTCCAAGAGATATAGTGCACACTTTTATTTTAGAATAAGGAATTTTATGTTAATATAGAACAAATAATATGTATGCATGTCTTTGTACCTTATGAACTGAACTACTGTGTGTTAGGTTCTGTGCACATCTGCATTCACTGCAGAAGAAAAAGAAAACAAAGTCCCGCCAACAGTGTTTGATTTGGAAATATATTTATGTAGCAGGAGCAAAAAATCAGGCTAGGAGATCACAGTGTGTAGAGGAGAGGGTCTTTTACCTCTAAAATATAAACCTTGTATCTTCTAGCACAGGAGGTTTAAATGCAGAGCTTTTAAGTTGAGAAAATATGCAGTTCATGTGAAAGGTTTGATAGCACTATATACCCACCAAAAGCTTAAATGTGCCTGACTGGTTTTATGGAAGACAGTAAATTAGACTTTCCTTTACCTTTGACAGGTGAGAAGCAGTTCTTGCATGACTGGTGACTATCACCATACATCCGCTACCACACAGGTAAGGCTTTCAGTTTCAAAATGATGACTGGTAAGAAAAACAAGATGTCTTTCCTGGTTATAAATTTAACTCTTCTGTGATTATTCTGGGCCAATTAGGACACCCCTGGGGTTCAGACTACGGCTCAAGTACAAGCTTGAAAGCCTGATTAGCTGAGGTCTCGTGATACTTGTTCTTGGTAGTAAATGCTGGCACATATAGTATTGATTTTCATTTAGATATCTTAATGTTTCCAGACAATCCTAGCAGATGTGGGCTGAACTCAGATCTACGAGAGTGCTGGGCTGCAATCTGCAAGCATTTTTCTTGCCATTTTGTTTCATTTTTCCTAAACTTAACTGATTTGGAATCAGGAGATATAAATGAAAAATGCAGAGTTTGCCTATCAATCATGGCATGTACAAACATTGCTACTGCCCTTTTCTAACATCCTATTACCACTGGGTAGTTGGCTAGTCAAACAGGAATAAAAATTACACTGCAAACATCATAAGTTAGGCTTGATTTGTTGAGCAAGAAGCCTGACAATTCCGTAAGAGTTATATACCTCAGCCTCGCTGAAAATCAGCCTTGTTATGGCTCTGGTACGTCTATAAAGATTGTTCATTTCATATAAAACAGCTACCTGCACTGAAAGGCCTGAAAGGAAGAATGATGCTGGTTATAAATATAGAGGAAAATCTATTTGTCTGCCCCTTCGTGCTGTTAGCAAGCCACACGATGCAGCCCTTATGCTGTTCCTAGGCAGCAGGGGGAGTTTTCCATGGCCACCTTTTGCTTTCATCTTCTGGCCTGGACTGAAGCACATCATCTCTCTTTGTCATATGAGATAAAGCAATGAAGTGTGACCAGTGCCACTGCATTGCACTCTGCCCACCAGGAGCACGTTAATGATAATGAAAAACTATACTGCACCACATTTAAACTAAATGTGAGCGTAAGGCTGTCGGTCGGCAGGCTGGTATAACAGTTAATGTCATAAAAGATAAATAGAAATTATTAGAATTGGCTTGGAAGGGATTTTTTATAGAGCAGGGTTGTATTCCTTTAAAGATACATTATCAGACCGTTAAATCTAATTTCAGACTACCAGGCAATTAAAGTGATTAACATTCTTTACTCATATAGTTCGATTCATTAAAGTTTTAAACACCCTTTACATACTATTTATGTTGAAAGTAGAGAAATAACATGTTCAAATGTCTTGGATCATTAATCATTCAAATTTGCTATAGAACTACTGTCTCAAAACCTCAGCACCACAGTGAATATTTACAAACCTCAGAGACACTTCTGAAAGGATGATCAAAATCAAATTTCACCCAACTCTGATATGTTGAACAGACATTTGGTAGTTCCTGACTCTTTCTGTTTGCAAGAAAAATCAGGCAGAAAATTCCTAAAAGATTGTTTTAAAAGTTATTCTGCCAAGGGACTTGTACAAGTCTTGGCTGTCTTCACCTGGGGGCTTGCTCCCTCTTTGATATTTGAAGGTAACAGCATGGATGCTGCTACTGAAGCTAATAGGAACTCCAAGTATAAAGTCTTGTGTACTGAAATGAGAATATACTCTGAGTCTGGCACTTAGTTTTCAAGTGTGTCAGATGGAATTTTTTATTATCTACTGACAAACGAGTTTATTAGATGAATGTAAGAAGAGATCTTCAGGCTAGTAAATGCTGCCATTAGAAGTAAACCAGCTACTTCCCTTCTGTGTTGGCATTTGTAACCACCTCTGAAACACTGTGGGAAAAGTCATGCAAGTCAGTACACAGTATGTGACAAGACAATTATAAACTATATGTTAATGCTGGTCTTTTGAAAATATTAAATCTACAGGATTTTTAGTGGTTTGAAACACTGTGTGTGTTTTTTTTTTTTTATTCCTGCACCTACTGAAAGTCTGGGCCATTTTGAAAGAATTGCAGTAAATTACAATGAACGGTTGTATATAATGTGGACTGTATACCCATATTCTGGGAAGCCAGATTATCGTGTTTGCTTGTCCCTGAAAGCAACGGTAGAACTCGCGGCCCATGAACTGCCCCATATTGCACCAGGTAAGGAAGCTTGATATTTGCGTGCCAGAAGTTCGGAGAAGCAGAGGGCTGCAGGATGCATGTGGCCTGGGTTGCTGAATGTCCTGTTTCTCAGACAGGCTGTAGGCCAGATATGCTGAACAAGTGTGGTCATTGCTCTTTCTGTGGCACTATTAGTAAGAGGAAGAGGTAAATATAAATCACCCGGGGGCTCAGCTGATAAGTCAAAAATGTATATGGTATTAAACACGCAGATGCAGCTATATATTCCCAGCTGACAGCATGATCCTAGCACCAATACCACATTTAGTATGCTAGAGTCTTTCACTTTGAGAATATGAAGAAGTATTCAGACACCCTCCTAGATGCCTATTTCAGGAGCCATGTGCTCCCTGGGAAGGCAGTGGAGAAGTGGCTTCCTAATTTGGGTGGTCTGGATTAGGCCCAGTTATCTTATTAATTTACTAAGGAACTCTGCGTCCTGATTTATGCACTTGAACAGGATGCCCAAATTCAGTTAGAGACAACTGCAGTAATCCTAGGATCATTAGTAAATGATATACTGACAACAAATGTCTTCACAGTCACGTGACTTGTCCTCCAGTTAGATTTGACGGTGTGAGAGGGTCAGCTAGGTGTAGAGGATCCACACAAGCATTCTGGAAGAAACCTCTTTTACCTGTTTGATTTTCTAGTTTCTCCCTTCGTTCCATTGCTCTTATTCTCTGTGTAAGACTACCTGACATAACGAGTGGCTTACTATGCAGAATCAAACCATGCTATTTTACAGTACCATGTACTGTATCTGATGCAGTTCTAACTCTAGACAATAAAGGGAACTGTCAGCCTCTGTCAGTGAGGATGTTTCTAATGCTGTTCCATCATTCAAGAGCAACATGAGCAGAGCCTTCCCCTTGAGAGACTGACAGCGTTATCATCTCTGCGATACTATAAGCTTTTGCTGACTTTAAGGAACAGAAATCCCAGAGGTACTCCTGAATTTCATGTCAGCGTATGATGTTCTAAGCCAGCCCACCAAACTGGCATACAGAGGCACTATACCATTGCAGGATAGGACTGATAATTAACAGCTATTTAGATGAATATTAAGACAATAGGACTTTTAAAGAAGTAATTTGCTGAGCTTTTTCCTACCCCAAATCTAGGTGGAGGGAGGTAAGGTGTGGAGAAATAGTCTCCTTAACTTGGACTGAGATCGCTACCTGTCCTCTTGCTGCTGTCAGCTGTGTTCTGTGTCTTATTCAGAACCCTGGGACTTCAGCATATTTGTTGTCTTTCTGGTGCCACTGTGGTAGTCTTGACTGCTGCTGCCTCCTACCAGATTTTTCTTGTAAATTTGGATGGCAGAAGGTAGGAAGAGAGGGGGAATCTAAAGGACTGAAATGGGCTTCCCTCTTCATGTTACAGTAGGGAGAAGAGGAAATATTCCTATTGCATTAGTTTTATACACCAGAAACTTATCCATCATTTTGATTTGTGATGGAGTTTTTGCCTTCAAGTTGACCTAGCTGTGTTTGATCACATAGTATTAGCATCGATCCTGATGCCACGAGTACCTTTGCCTGAGCCTAGCTCTCCTGGGGATTGTTGGACTTGTTTCCCCACAGGGCTGCAGATGAGTTCTACTCAAATGATCAGTCAGAAGAATATACTGAGCTGAAAATATAAACCCAGAATACCATAAAACCTTACAGATATCAGTGAGATACAAAATACAAAATTTAGTCCAGGTCTCTGCCTTTTCTATTTTGCTAATAATCCAAATTATATAACATGAGAATGACTTTTATTCTTGGTATATCTGGGAAATGATTTTTCCTTTGAGTATTTTAGACTTCTTATACCTCCCATTGATTTTGATTATTTACTATTTGACAAGGGGAACACAGGCAGCCCATGCTGTGCGAAAGATCAGAGGTGCCTCCATTCCTCAAGGCTATTGCCTTCTTTAATTCTTCAGTGTAGGATCAGAGAACTGATTGCATTTTCTTCCATTTGACACTTTATATTTCACATTTCTTCATCAAACTATTGTAACGTGCTCTCTTTTAGAGCAAGCTGCTTTGAGAATATAGCCTTTTTGTCTTGGCCATTATTATAACCCTTTGGTAACTTTTAACAGCAACTTTCAGCCACTGTCCTGATTAATCGTCTTTCAGTTAAACTGGATGGAGTTGAGTATCTTGTTAATCCACTTTCTGAGCTTTGCTTTTATTGGTGTTATATGTATTCCATACTTAATCATCACATGATGTGACTTGAGGGCAGTTCTTCGATTTTTTGCTTCAACCAGGATAGTATTACAGGCTTATTTTGCTGCAAACACTGTATGCCGAATCTGGAAGTACAGAGTAGAAATATTTCAAATACAAACAAATATATGTACAATCTATTTGAGCACATAGCTATGTGTGTTCGTTTTTGAAAAACAGCTCGTTGGACAGACGTGGTTTACAGTGGTGAGACAGAAGCCAAGTGATATGAATGTTTATAGTCTTGCTACTTTCTAAGTGATCCGCTTTCTGTTAGAAAGTAGTTAATGTAAGTATCTAAAGTAGAAAAAACAGAATTTAGTTCTGTCAGACCTGACTTTGAGTCATGGTTCCACACATTTTGATCAAATAGGCTTCTCTCTCCTTAGCTCTGTTTTAAGATATGCTATATAGTATATATTACCAGTGACTAATGTTTGTGCTGTGAGTCCCTGTAGATGAAAACTTGGGTGATGTTAGATCAAAGGCTCCAGTAATTTCATAATTTCTTTATGAAGAAATGCTTGTTTTTGGCTGTAGTTGGCATCAGTCTAAATGAATCAGTAAAATGTTTTTAAAATGTTTTTACCCTGTTTTGGCAGGAGGTTTGGACTAGATGACCCACAGACGTCCCTTCCAACCCCTACTATTCTGTGATTCTGTGATTCTGTAAATGGGATGATCTCAGCTCATATAAATAATAGCAGCCTTCCCCTGTTAGAAATGCCTTTCTTCTGGAAAAGCCAGTTGTCCCACATTAATGCATTTCTAATCAAAAACATTAAGCCCCATATGGTATTTTTTAACACATTTGAGAACCCTGGTTAAGACAGAGTTCTAAATGTACTGGAAACCAAAGTTCATTGTTGGTGTTCAACACTCAAGAGACTGTGCAAAGGGTATACCCTTGAATTTCTGTGTTACCTTGCTTATTAGTTTTATAGTACTGAGTCTCATTCTCTTTCCTCCCCCCCTTTCTCTGCTTTTTGTGAAATGGCTTTCATGTTAACATATTCCAAGGTTTATCCTCTCTCTCCCTCTTAAACATAATGAATATCAGAAAAGGTCCCCGAGGCATAAATAAAAATCAAGAGGGAAACATCCCAGAATACTGGGCGATTGTGAGGAAGGAAGTCCACAGTAGTACAGACCAACCAAATGCTAGATCTTAAGATAAAGGTTGCCTATAGAAATGCTGCTTGAAAACAATTTATTTGCATTTTTGTGGAAAAAAAAAAAACAACTTAAAAGATACTTTTATGTTATAAGACTTTTTGTTCTGTTTATTGTTTAAAATAGTGGCATCTGCTTTGTGTCATCATTAATTGATTTGCCAAAATCTCATATCATAGCATGTAAGTTAGAAAACAAACATGAATTACTAGTGTCAATATTGTATCTCACATAAATTTTTTTCAGTCTGTGGAGGCCCTTCAGAAATCTAAGTGCATCAAAAAAAATGCTTTTCAGGTTTAACTCTGAACTTTTACTAGTTTAAAGCAGATATTTTAGCACAAGTTGTGCTAAAATATACACATTAAATACAAAAGTTAACATGATGCTTTGTAAAATTTACTATTTTTCATCACAGAATCACTTAAGAATGTAGCTTGGAAGGTCAGCTAGTCTAACAACCCACCCAAAGCAGGTCCAACTACGTGAGGTTGCTCAAGACCATGTCCAATCCAGTTTTGCATGTCTTCAAGGATGGAGATTCCACAGCCTCGCTGGGTCCTTGTTCAATTGTTTGACCACTCTCTCACAAAGTAAGTATTGTAGAATCATTGAATGGTTTGGGCTGGAAGGGACCTTAAAAATCACAGAATCACAGAATGGTAGGGGTTGGAAGGGACGTCTGTGGGTCATCTAGTCCAAACCTCCTGCCAAAACAGGGTTGCCTACAGCAGGCTGCACAGGACCACGTCCAGGCGGGTCTTGAATATCTCCAGAGAAGGAGTCTCCACAACCTCCCTGGGCAGCCTGTTCCAGTGCTCCGTCACCCTCAGAGAGAAGAAATTCTTCTTCATATTCA
>Ga0065711_1008740_pt1 | contig 21435 bp, 28 predicted proteins | sample Hoacrofraction12_FD_59098 | JGI IMG/M metagenome (GOLD analysis project Ga0065711, IMG submission 59098) | Hoatzin crop microbial communities from Cojedes, Venezuela - Epithelial fraction 12 v2 (version 2) | ecosystem: Host-associated > Birds > Digestive system > Esophagus > Crop | place... | reverse complement strand
AGTCTTATCCACATACAGCTTACCTTCGGTAATCAGCTTCTCAAATGTATATATACCTGTACTTATATCCTTCATATATTCTCACTCCCACTCGCTCTGAGTAACCACCTTGTATCACTGAATGTAAATTGATTCACTTACAAGGAATATACGATGTTTAGCTTATAGGTAACATTTTATAAAATATGGATGTGGCTGACAATATAAAAATCATCAGCTCCTGCTTAGAGTAGTACATAAACCTCGGCAGATACTCCACCTCGAGCCCGCTCCGAATCTCTATGACACCCTTATCCTCATCAAGTTCTCTGAGCCACTGTTGTACTGTCTTCATCTCAATTTCTCCTCTCGTACCGCCCACATCTGCGCCATACACCTGCCGCCCACACAAGACCGCGCTGATTTCCTAACTACTCCAAGCCGGCTAATCTGCCAGACACTCCACAGACCGTTTTTTCGGATATACCCCCGGGCTTCTAAAAGCCCGAGGCATCCGACATAGCAGTCTCCTCCACTGCATAATCAGGAGCCGACGGTGTCGGCTCCCACATTTAGCTTCTATATTAAGTATAGTGCCTTTTTTACAAAAGCCCTATGAACTGGTGGTTCACTTCATGAAAAAAGCTCCGGAGATTTTGCTCTCCGGAGTCATAACTAATTAACCATAAATAATCCTCAGGATTCCTAAACCGCTCCATGTCCTTCAATGTTTGAGGCTCCTTAGACAAGTCTACAAGCCAGGGTTCATTAACATACACCGGTGACTTATCAGATATTGGATACGAATCAATTGTATGAAGCATCATGTTTCCCCACTAAGCATTTCAACAAACTTATTCTTTCACCATCATATTTTGCAAAACCCACTCTATCCCCTTCGCTGTCCTATGCGCCGGCTCTGTGAAGTGATTACCCGGATTCTCTTCATATATAACCTTAACCCCGGCAGACCTAAGTATCTCCTCAGCCTCCCTCGTCCTACTAAGTACCGTACTCATCACAGGATTACGTACCTTGTGCTCCTTATTCCCGAGAGACAGATATGCACACTTCAGATTATTGCTTACAGAGTGAGCCTTCATATATTCTATAAATCCCGGGAACCAAAATGAACCGGAGGCCGATACCATCGAATCAAACATATCGGTACTATAAACCGCATAAGCTGCAAACAGTCCTGCCAATGAGTAACCTGCGATACACCTCTTAGTAACCGGTAGAAGCTTCGCCTCAACCTCCGGAATCACGGAAGTTACAAGTTCATGCAAATACTCATCCGCACCACCGGTAAAGTTATCCTGCTTAAATACAGGCTCCGCCTTCCATGGGCTCAGCTGCTCATCCCAGGCAATGTCACTTAGCACCACAAGCGTAACAGGAGGAAGTGACATTTCGATGCACTGCTCCCATACATCCGAGCCGTCACCATCATATACATTTAGATAAATCACAGGTGCTGACTCAGTTGTATTAGTGTATATATTAGTCTTCATAAATCTTCCTACCATCCTACATCACTGATATTCTACCTAACATTCGCTGCAAGCTCCATCGCAGCCTCCTGTGATAAACCCTCTCCGTTCATATCTATATCCATGGCATAGGTGTATCCATCATCAGTCCAAGTCATGACAAATACTTTCCCATCACTCCCCTTCATCGTTACAGTCCTGCCGTCAGACTCTACAGTACTCACCTCAGAATACTCGTTGTAATCTCCGCTGATGTCACCGTCTCCGGCTTCCTTACGGATTCGATACGCTTCGACGGCATCCTCATCATCACTACTCATCCATATAACCTCAATCATGCTACTGTTCATCACACGATACAGAACTGTATCATAGCCTTCAGGCGCATCAGGAACCTGCAGCTCAAAGCCCGTCGCAGCTTCAGCTTCTTCAAGACTCTCATAATCAACAAATGGATTCGCAAGCTGTGACATTTCATCATCCTCACTATTATCTACAGCTTCTAATTCTGATTCAGCAGTTGTGACCTCTGATGTCTGTGAGACCGTATCGCCACATGCACACAGAGCCATAACCATCACCGTGATAAGTGACAATCCTCCAACTGCAACTTTACTCTTCATGATGCTTATAGCCCCCTCTTCTTCGCAACATATAACGTCACCGGAACTGCTATAAGTGCCGGAATAAAGTTACCATAGACCACCACTATATATATCGAACCCCAAACTACAATATTTAAAAGCAGAATGATAAGTATATCCAACCACTTCTTTCCAAGTGGTTCATCCATATGTCTGGCATTTGATGGGGGAGTTGACACATAGGTGTCGACGACATTCTCATCATCTTCATACTCTTCAATCTCCTTCTCTTCATTTTCTTTCACCACTACCTCATAAAAAAGCGCCATCTCTATTGGATCCAACTTCCCATCCTTATTCATATCAAATGGATTCTTCATACTGCTCCGCCTCCCTCATACACTACTCTCATCCCAGCAAATGTCACCTTCCGTCCTCACACCTTGCATATCTCGCCGTCACGCACGGTCACATAATCGCCCTCATCTATATGCTTCTCATACAGCTCAGCGTCCTTCACCTTCATGATAAGAGTTTTGCCGTCCTCATCATCCAGCTGAACTGTGCACATAGGAGCATGACCTTCAGGTCTGCCCTCACATCCGAAATCCTCTTCCAGTATTCTGATAACTCTATATGTCTTCACCACTGTCCAACCTGCCTGTCTATCCACTCCATCAGTACATTTACGACATATTCCTGCTCCGAGACTGTAAGCTCCCGCTCCTGTGGAATCCTATGCCACTTATATAGACATCCTCTGCAGCAGCAAGCCGTGGCATGCTGCGCTATAAATACCGGATGACCTCGCATCGGTGTCTGCTTGCCATCGTTCGGTATCACCGCCGGTGCAAGACGCTTTGCCACAAAGTCTTCAGCATGCGACCTTATCACATCCCTGCCCTTAGCACGCGCATACTCCTTATCCTTGTCCGACAGCTTGAATCTACTGCGAAATGTCGACTTATACAAACGATTAAATAACTCCTCATACATGTTCTCTACCTACCAACTCAAACCTATACTTCTGCTTTATGTCAGGGTACTTCTCATGGTCCACCTCACCCATAAACATCTCATAAGGACGTGCATACATCCTGAAGTCACCATACAGCGCCTCGTAAATCACAAGCCGCTCTCGACTCTCCGTATGCTCCGCAAATCCTATAATCTTGTATAGGTATTTATTCGCCGCACGTTCCTCAGGCGACAGCGTCTCCCTCTTAAAATGCTGCACTATATCTCCGGGTTTTAAATCTCTGTCTGACATATTTTTCACCTTAGTATAAGATATCCTGTACTCATACATCTGTACCCTATTACGGGTCTACTCGATAACTACCGTCCTTATCGGCTCATCCTTCTCCTCAGCATAGCCGCTCAGAGCAAACCTCAGTATCGGCATACACTCACCGGTCTCCTTGATAACCACAAGTATCCCGTCACCGGTTCTCTCCTCGTCATGCTCCGTAAAAAAATAATAGTATCTCTCAAACTCCGTACATCTGTTAAAATCACTATCCTTCTCAAGAGCTATCTTTACCGCTTCCTCATATGTAACCATAGTCGTAACCTCCTAAACATTTTCAGCATCAGTGTTTTATTCCGCAGGTTCTATACTGTTTGCATAGATTCTGGTTGGCTTTCCCTCAGAATCGTATTCATATGAATTAAATGTCACCGTCACAACGGTATCCTGCGGTAAATCACAATCCTGTGCATTTGGTTCTTCCGCATTGTACCCGAACTTACTGCCGTCTTTCTGAATAATGGTAGTATCCTCATCAAACATTACATGGATTTCTCCACCTGCAGTAAATGTCTCACTTCCATGCGTATCAGTAATCATGCCGGTAAAACTCTCAGACTGAAATTTAGAAATCCTAACTGAAACCTCACTTGATTCAGTATTGGTAATACCCTGCGCTTCTTCTACATAATTAGATTTCTGTGATCTTTGACCAATAAATATAACAACACATGCCACGAGAGCTATACATACCACTATGATTAATGGGATTTTGAATTTCTTCATTTCAAGAATCTTATTCATCAAGCATTATCTTTCCCTTCTTCGCTTTTTCTTTAAGTCTCTTCATTTCCTCTTTTTCTATCTGTTGAATACTTTTCTCCGGAGTAGGTAAATCCTCCGGCATAGTTCCACCTATTTTTTCTATTGCACCCCTGACCTCTTTTCCTACTGTGTAATGAATGTGTGTGGCAGTTTCTGCATCCTCGACATTATCCTTACGTAATTTTTCCTCCGTTTGCGATATTCTAAACAAATTTGCAATCAGCTCCGTACTGCCCATGTAATCAAGAATCTTCTGTCCAACCTCAAGTTCCTTTCTTCTATGTATGTCTTCTACATCCAAGCCGCCATAAAGCCCCATATATCCGGCATTTTGAAATATTGCAAATTCCTCATTTGTTATAACCCCTGCATCATGTGCAGTTTCTGCAAGAAGCTGATTCCATTGCTTTATATCACCTCTGATTACTAGACGCTTACGTTCTTCACTAAGATTATTAAAGTGATCTGCAACCTCCTGTCTGTATGTCTGAATGGCAAAATAAGTCTGTCCAAGAGCTATCACTTCCTTACGAGGATCACCATTTTGAACGATAAGATAACACGCGTATCTAGACAATTCATAATCCTTGATAGGCTTATTAGTCACTCCAGCACTAACGATTTTGCTGACCTCAGCAAATTCGTCTGCAACATCGTGTCCGCTATTCTCACAAGCAATCATCGCACGATTCAGAACCTTTTCGAAGTTTCGCCACTGTGTATAATCAAGAGCATGCGATAATTCTCTCGCGCTCCAATACTCACTTCCATCCTCCCTGATATTTTTTATATCTTCAAATTTTTTGTATTCTCTAACCTTTAGTTCTTTCATATAAGCTCTTACTTCTCCTGTCTTAATGTTCATATCTATCACTTCATCAACCTGCGTATCTCCGCCTCATCTATATCCGGCAGTACACTTGTCAGATGCTGCACTATCCTTTCAAAAGACTCCTCCGGTTCAGCCCCGTACTCCGATGTGCAAATGTCATCTCCCCAGTACTCTTCCGTAGTCCCATACCGAGCAACACCGAAACCGTACTCCTCTCCATCCTTACTCCGTGCATATTCATAATTCACCGGCACGATATACGTCTGCATCTGAAGCCTAGTGACCACTGTATCGAAGCCGGTACTACCACCTTTACGATAATCCAAATCCCTCTTCATATCTCTCGACAGCGTCGGTCCTGACATCTGCAAATACTCCATCAGCAGTTTATCCTTCCTCTGCGCCATACCATCCTCATACCGTGCATCGAAGTCATATCCGCCTCGTCTATAGTTGCAGAGATGTGGCATCCACTCTGGGCTCACAAATCCAGCCTTTCTCTCGTATAGCTTTCCATATATGAGAGACCGTCTCTGTACAACCTCGCCCTTCCAGTCCCATGCCGGCCAGTCGATTCTTCCGCCCTCCAGCCCTTGGTACCAGCACTCAGGCGATATAATCTCCTCCAGAGAGAACCCCGGTATTCTGTTCGTAAAGAACGGCAGAAATCCTATGTTCTCTACCAGCGATATCAAATCATCTATGTTGTCTACTTCTTGAAATCTCATATCTTATAAACTTCCGGATTACTTCACATATTCATTTGCCCATGCCACAAGGTCATCTGCCGCAGCATTTGCATCAAATCTTTTACCTTCGATAAGCTCAGCCCCCGGGCAGCTTCCGGCAAGCTCCGCATTTGTCTTACCCATACCGCTCATACCCGATGTTGCAAAGGGCACTACCCTCTTACCCGTAAGGTCATATCCTTCCAGAAATGTATTGATAATCGTCGGTGCAACATACCACCATATCGGAAATCCCACAAATACAGTGCTGTACTGTCCCATATCCTCAACCTTGCTTGCAACAGGCGGTCTGAAGCTCTTGTCCTTCATCTCAACCGAGCTCCTGCTGCTTTGATCCCGCCAGTTAAGGTCAGCATCTGTATAAGGAGTCTCCGGAACAATCTCAAATATATCCGCACCGATTGCGCCTGCAAGCCTCTGTGCAAGAGCCTTCGTCACACCACTCGCACTAAAATAAGCTACTAAAGTCTTCGCCATAATCGTAACCTCCTCTTCATCATCTCCCAACTTCTGGACATTTTGTCCAGAAGTTAAAAAATGCAATCTCTTCCAGACAATTACAAAACTTCACCATTTGATATTTTCGATGTCTCCATCATCCCGGAGTTTTCTCCGAATATCATTATAATTTCCCATACAAATGTTACCGAATCTGCGATTTCTATATCAGCCGGTTCAAATTCCATATCTGCTGCAGTCTCAGCAAGTTTCATCATACAACTATTGTCCATGTCATATCTCGTATTCGACAAAATCCGTTTTATCACTATATCCTCGCAGAAAATCAATCTGCTTTTCTGTAAGCTTAAATGCATTCAATAATCCTCAACCTCAAATATAAATAGTACGGCGGCAGGGAACGATCCCTGCTTTACAATCGCCCACGCATGGCTATGAGTTACGCCGTCTTAGTGCCCTTACCGCTATTTACCATGCACATACGGTAAGGGACAAATGAATTTCTAACCAAAGTACGCACTTACTATACTATCAAGCTGTCTCCTAATCTCAGGAAACTCTTTACCGAGATCAAGTGTCTGCACGCTTATCTTATTTCCGCTCATCTGATAGCTCGAGTCCGGCTGCAGTTCCTCGTCTGTCCTCGCATAGAGCAGCATTCCAGACACAGTATGCTCTCCCTCTCCCATGCTCTCGGTCTTATTCTTGACATAGGTGAAAATCTGATACAGGTTTGCCGAGTATATCATTCGCATATTAAAACGGTTCTGTGCAAGTACATGCGTATAGTACTTTGCATCTATAATGAGCACGGTATCACCGCTTTTACTTTCAAGCATGATGTCACTCTGCATTTCCGGTAGTAGTGTTCCCACACCATCATCAAGTGCCCACGGTATCTTCGATGCATTTGCCTTAATCTCCGGATGCTCCTTGATGTAATATTCAAGTATGAACTTCTCATACAGGCGACTCATCCTCTGGTCATCGATAAAGGATGCCAGCCTATACTCTCCGTCATCTGTCGTTAGCAGCATCCCCTCTATTATCAGCTGACATATACTTATAAGCGTCCGGTAGCTTTGATTATTTCTCTGAAAATGTATCGATGACCACCGGATGCTCGCAGGCTCTACCTCACTTACATTCGAGAAGAAAAGCATTTCCTTCTTTAAGTCGTTCCTTCGGTCACTGCTTACATCTCCATGTCTCAGCAGCAGCATCACTGTCGTCTTAAGTATTTGATTCAGCAGATTATCCTCGGAGAGCTCGTCATACTCACAGGTAATCAGCCTCTTTCTTTCAATCTGATTCCGGACTGTTCCGGGCATATCAATCTTGCCTCTTACGACAGACAGGTCTTCCTTCCTCTCCAAATACTCTCTGTAAAGTCCCTGCTTTAACTGCCTTCCGACACCGACAGCAAGTATTCCGGCAAAGAGATCGTGTATGTTCTCGAACTCTTCCCTATCAACCCACTTATCATCCGATTGCTTTATGGAAGTAAATGCATACGACAGCATATAGTATATGTTTTTTATAAATATACTCTTATCCTTAGTCATTCAAATACTCCGTGAAGGATGTTCTCCCAGTGCTGATACTCTGACGCATTATCGAACCAGTACTCACTAAGCATCGGCAGGATGTCATAGTCAACAACCGAACGCATCCACTCCTCGGTACAGGTATCCTGACCGCAGAAATAGCTATGCCCTATGCAGAAGCCCTTGCCGAGAGACTTATCACCGGCGATTGCCTTATTCAGCTCTATAATCTTATCAATCAACGCATTGAAGGTATCATTACCAAATCCCTTCTGATACCGTATAAAACCTTCAGAGTCGAATCCGGGATTCATGTCAAAGAAGCTGAATCTTCTTCGAAGCGCATAGTCAATCATGGCAAGACTTCGATCTGCTGTATTCATCATTCCGATTATGTATAAATTCTTCGGTACCGCAAACTGAAGCCCGTTATATGCCAGCGTAGCCTTAGTGCCACGGTAATCCTTCTCTATAAGCATCAGGAGTTCACCGAAGATTTTGCTCATATTTCCACGGTTTATCTCGTCAATGATAAAGAAGAAATCTTCATCAGGCTTGTTGGCAGCAATCTGACAGAACTTTAAGAAGATGCCGTTCTTCAGCTTGAAGCCGTCCTCCTCAGGCTTATATCCCATCACAAAATCCTCGTATGAGTAGTTCTGATGGAACTGTACAAGCTCGATATGATTGTCATCCTTTTTACCCATAAGAGAGTAAGCCAGTCTCTTCGCCGCAAATGTTTTGCCAACGCCCGGAGCTCCTTGCAAGATTACATTTTTCTTATTCCTCAGTATTCCAACAAGCGAATCGTATCTTTCTTCGGTCATGTAGACCTCATTTAGAAAGTCCGATTTAGTATAGGAATCAACCTTATCAGCTGCAGCTATCGGATTCTCATCACGTATGATATCAATGATGAAATCATACTCCCCCTTCGTAAGCTTGAAGAGGCTGCCCTGAGGATTGATAAAGTACTCCATTTTCTCAAGCTCAGGAAATGACTTGAGTGTCTGATAATCTATAGGCGACGCCAGTCCCTCTACCTTTTCAAAGTAAAGGTTCTCACCATCCTGCTCCGCACTGACTCTTGCGAGTGCAACTATCTGTTTTACCGGATGCGACTCATATCCAATTACCATGTCTCCGGGCTTTGCATCCAGGAAATTCTGAAACACTCTTCGCTTATTTCCACTATCATTATAAAGTGTGTAGCCCTGAACCTCTCCGACAGCAATCTGTGAAAAGCTCCAGATCTTCGGATTTGCATTCAACCACCAATAGTGGTGATCCGCGTCATCCTCCGATGCATATAAAGGTACCTCGATCAAATCCACCCTATCCAGTGCCTCGGAAAGGTTATCGCGAAGCCTCCAGATATAGCTTCCCTCCTCATCCTTCTCAGCACTCTTTCCGATGTAGAGAACCGGCCACCACTTTGTCGTCTGGTCATCCATTTCCATAACAGGGCAGCCTGTCTTATCAGCTATACGCCTTGCCAGAGCAACTGAACCGCTGTTATAGAAGTTCTTCGTCTCGCCATACTTTACGGCAAGCTGAGTACATGTAGCCTGTCCGCCATAATCCTTCAGCCTTCGCATGATTTCGAGGCTTGACGGTGTGAAGACTTCACTATCATTTAGTAGGCTTATCCAATCATCTACGGTAAAGCCCGGATCATAATCCTTCGGGAACCACTCATCCGCTGATATATCCTGACCGTTTTTCTTCGAGTATGTCCTACTTATATAGAGAGCAATGTCTGATGTCAGTGTCTTGAGGTTAGTATCCGGATAAGTGTCTGCCGTTACATTTGCCCTGAATAAACTAAGCAGCTTCTCATCAAGACTCAACTCAGCACACACCTCATCATACAGCTGCAAGAAGCTTCTGATATTCTCAGCATATGCACCCTTCTTGATTTTATAGTCGGACTTAAGCTCCTCCGAAACCGCCTTAGCCTCTCCAAATCTGTAAATGTAGTATTTGTCAGGATAGCGAAGCCACAGATATATAGATATGACGTTCTCTGTCTGAAAATGCTGTCCTTCACCCGGAAGGTACCTATCGAGCAGACCTGCTGATTTACTCTTGAAATCACTCATACGCTCATATACATCCCGGCTCTCATCATACAGACCTATAAACATCGCCCTTACTTCTTCAGGAGCTGCCTTCGCAAGCTTTTCTATCATAGCTCTTGGAAAGTTACCCATGGACGCAAGCAGGTTGAATGTCTTATCCAGAGACCTATGCAGCATATCCGGAAAATTCTCAGAATTTACATCCCAGTTATCCTGAAAGCACTTAACTGCCGCCCACTTATACTTCTCATCCTTCCACCATCCATCAGATATAAAGCCCCTCTTATAATCTGTTAGGATTTCATTTAGTCTATTCTTATCAATCATGTGTATCTCCTTATATCCCTAAGCCATAAAACTTATCAAAATGTCCATAAGTTCTACTTCCTCAGCAGCTCCATCGTCCTGCTGTCCTTCTCTCCACTATAAAACCTATCAAGCACTTTCTGAAATGCTGTCTCCTCCGGCGCCGTCTCTGCAAAGAGTGTTATACACGACCAGAGCTTGAGGTCATCCTTCGTCAATCCATCCAATGCCATCCTAATTCTCAGACCTACTCGTCCTCTTCTCCTCCTTAAGATCCCCATCGGTTAACCTTCTAATTGTTTAAATAGGTCTTCCTCACTGATAATCTGAATTTATGTCGTCATTGAATTATAAAAGATACTCCCCCTTTTCATACCCCTGAATACGATGTATGCAGCCACGGGGCAACCCCACATCACCCTATGCTTAATTTCGTTGCATATCACCGCTTCCCATTATACCACAAGAAGTGTACTGTTTCTGAGACTTTCGGTAATTTCATGGTGATTTTTAATACCGATTAGTGATGCTGATAAGAGCCGGGATTTTACAAGAAAAACAGCACCTCCGGAGAGGTGCTGCTTTCTACAATTCTGCTGTTATTATAATCATGGTCTGTATATCTTACCGTCATTCATAGATCTGTACTCTCCGTTTCCTATACATTCATAATAGTTACCGCTATTATCTAACATATACCTTTCGGAATCCTTGTATAGATAAACAACATCACCATCCCATGATCTCATCATTGTATAGGGCTTATCGTCACTAGGATTACTGCTTACAAATGTACCAGCTACAGCACCTGTAAAACCTAAAAGCAAGAATATACACGCAAAGGCACCATAAAATATCGATACCACGAGAAATGCCATGAAAACTTCATACATCATAAATGCCAATGCATATCCCACTCTGAATTCTGTGCCTATAAAGCTTATGACGGCAGTTATACACAGCACACCTATCGCCAATGCCTTCAATGCTCCACTATCCATTGTTTCTGCGATGATATATGTAATAAAAAGGGCAACCACATATATCACTATGTTCGTAATGATCGCCCATAGTGCTGCATGTCCCTGAGCCATATATTTTACACACTTGCGAAAACAATAGAAAAACATAATGACTACAAATATGCCGAATAGTATTGTGACAATAGTCTTAATTGCGTTTCCCGGAGAATCAAAGCCGGTAGGGCTATTCAGTAGATTCACAATCCATTCAAATATACCGGACATATCTACTCCTTATTTGACAGCATCCAGAAGAATGCTCCAAAAGCCATAAATATTCCTTTGATATACTCGATGCAGTAAGAAACAATCGGAATAGGAAGTATAATTCCCTTAAATATCTTCCTCCAATTCAGAATGAATGACATAATCGGAAATGAACCAAATGCAACAATCAGTATAACACCTACCAGGAGAGCGCCGACTGATCCACTTCTTGCAATTAGTGCGACAACTGGGATGCATATAAATAAACATCCTATTATCTCTGCAATTATAAACCTTGTCTTCATTTGTGCCTTTGTTAATCCGTAAAGCATAATACACCTCCAAATTTTTTTCGATTTAAGATACACCAAATCTCCCCCCCTGAAAAGTGGCGTAACAAATAAATATCGCCACAGATGCAAGATCAGGCTCATGTTGCCACTAGACATGAAGCGATACGGATTCGTTAAATATACATAGCACATATAATAAAGGAGTCCATGATTCTCTCGGACTCCTTTAATCTATAAATGTAATTTATGCCGGTCAAACAAAATCGTAAATTGCAATAATAAGTTGGACACCCCATCAAGCTGTGAAAGGTTTGCAAACTCTGAGCCGTTGTCGGTTGTTACTGTTTTGAACACTTCATCGAAGTGCTCACTATACTGGCTTCTAAGTGGAAGAAATGCTTCGATGATAGTCGATGCTTCTTTATTAGCCAGAGGAATCATTAAGAATTCGCAGGACTTACGTTCCAGCATGGTTAGTAAGACTTCATTGTCTTTGGTTTTGGAACCGATGCCCTTCCAACACAGGCATCCAAAGACCATCCGTCTTCGAAGAAATGTGTTGAAACGTAACTCATAAATCGCGACTTCAAAATGAAGTCATAATGCCGGCCACTTAAGCTTTTGTGAGTCTCATATGCTTTCTGTCCGGCCTTAGCTTTATAACGACGTACAGAGCCGTTATACATGGGTACCATACCTCGTTTGATTTCATTCGATACAGTTGTCGGGGAACAGCCGATTTCTCTGGCAATAGAACGAATGGAATGACCATCTTTTAACCGAAGTTGAATGAAAAGGTACAGAAAACATTTAAACACTTCTCTCCGGCATTTCATCACGAAATTTTCGTCTTCATTATAGCTGATTAAACAGCCGCATGGTTGTATCCGGTCCCTTTCCTCCTGTTTGCTCCTTCACGTTAGAACCTGTGAAGGAGTTTCCCGATACGCGGACCGTATATAGATTTCGACCGAATTCCTGCACCGCCTTTTCATTTATCACGCAGCTTGCAAGATACATATCCGGTGTTAGGATCTTCCTTAAGGTTTTCCCGGTATTGATTACCGAGTCAACCAGAATAACACTTTCTGTTGCCGGTCGTACAAATTTCTCATACTTCGGATCATATACCTCAAACCTACATCCCAGAGCGAAGTATATTCCTTCCGCAAAGAATATTCCGCCTCGCAGCACTGCAACCACTGTGGTCCTCCCCGGATCAAAGTCCATATGCTCCGCAAGGAGCTCTCCTAACTCCATATGTGCCTTTGCCAGCTGTGGACCGGAAACCCCTGAGTTGGACTTAGTCACGGCGATAAGCTCATTTATCCGTTCTGTCTTTAGTAATTCAAACAAGATATAGTCCTCCTAAATCCCTATCCTTCAGTGATCTGCTGACAGATCCATCTGACTTCTTGACCAGGTAACCCTTATCGGCCTGCTTTAACATGAAGTAGTCATTCATTCCGTCGCCGTACGCTATGACGTTTTTTTTGGCTTCTTGAAGGATCTTAGTAATAAAGTATTTTGCCTCTGCCGACATCATGCTCCCACTATAAAATCTGACTCCAAGCTGATTAGATATCTGGTTCCAGACCGCGCTATGTCCTGACGTCAGTATATACATCGGAACTCCGCTTTCATTTATAAGGCTTTCACGCAGATGCACCGGCAGCTCAGCCTTTTCATCATAACTAAAGTGTGAAAACTCCAGCCATTGCTTCCATGATTGATACCCGGTATAAAAGTTGCCGTCGAACAGATGCGTAGTATATCCGAAGACCTCATGACTGCTGTCCTCTATAGTTAACGTCTTATCACCGTCAGCCAGCACTATCTCGTGATAATCCGTTGATGCCAGGATATCCTCTGCACATCTGCGGGCAAACTGCAGCGAACTGAAGCCACTTGTAATCTCTCGTATGAAATCTACCACCGGCTGAACATCATCGAACTGCTTCTCCGGCGGGTTGTCAGCTATATAGAAATCCTTATTGTGCTGATGACAGTATTCCCGTAAGGCCTGCATTTCCATCTTCTGCCATGCAGCGATATCGTACTTTAAGTATTTACGGTTCTTTTCGGATGACCGCATTCGCTGCTCAAGGATTTCCGGAGCTATATAGAGGTATATGTACACGTCATACATATCGCCCTCCTCTTCGGTAAATGCTACCTCATCCCCAAATGCATAGTGCCCGTCCATTATGAACGTAGGCTTCTCCAACATCAGCTTGGCGACATCCCTCCGAGCCTGCTCTCGACCTGCTTCGTCCCGTGTGTCAAAGTCAGGCGCATACTCTCTCAGCAGCCTGCTTCCGACTATCACCTCGATGAAGTCAAGCCTGTCGAGAATATATGTCTTCCCGGCTGTTGGCATACCATATAGTCCTATCCGCATATCGACTCCTTATAACAAAAATTACGGTCAAAATCCAGATGAAGCTTTTCAAGTTCATAGAACGATATGTCACTGTCCGCAATCGGCGGAAGGTCTATGCAATTTCCGCAGTAATAGACCTTTCCATTGGCGAAGAAGTAGTTGTTCGTCCCAGCGCCGCACTGTCCTCCGTACATGGTGCAGTCCCTTCCGCCTCGTCTGACCGGAATTTCGGTTTCTGCCGCTGCCAGAAACTCCCTATACTCATCAAGCGTAATTCCGTATTTTCCTATCATTCTCGAAAATGTTACGCGCGTTCCAAATGCTTTAAAAAACCGCACCACCCGCTCTGCATTCGCGAGGCTTTCTCTCCCCACCGTTGCGTTGAACGTGGGATAGTGCCCCGTGACTCTCTTATAGTTCTCTACATTTTCCATCACTCTATCGAAGGAGTCTCTGCGATACAGATTGTGAAGCTCCTTGTACCCGTCAAGAGAGAATCCGACGTTGACCTTATGCTCCTCCAGGAAGATCCACTCCGAGTCCGGAAGCTTGATTGTCCCGTTGGTAATCGTATAGATGCTAATCAAAGGACAGTCCTCAGCATACCGGATATACAACTTTAGGAGCGGCCAATCCAGGAAGCCCTCGCCGTTACCTACAAGACCGATTTTGAACCTCTTAGTCACATACCCCTTCACGTTATCCAGAATCCTATAGACATCCATGTCTGTAGCTTCTATCTCGCCCTTCTCGTGGAAATGGCAGTATTTACAATTCAGATTGCACCGATTGTTAATAGATATACATATTCTGTCTATCATTTCTTGTACCTACTCCTTCCGACACTTTTCCTCTTATTATGGCTACTGCTCTTACGTCTGCCGGTTTCAAGATATTCATGGTACCTGTCTTCAGCCGTGTAACCATCTCGATCTACTATTTTGGTATCAGCCCCGGCCTCTATCAATATGTCTCTACACTCCAACCAGCCCCAGTAACAAGCCTTTATCAAGGCTGTAAAGCCATTTCCGTCCTGCTGGTTTAGGCTGGTCCTCTCATCCGCGCAGAGCTCACGAACAAAATCGATCTTATTATCCCAGGCTGCGACCATCAGCGGCATATTGCCGTCATTCTTCTGGCGAATTTTCCCGGAGTCATGGGGATTGCGACTGCCGACATTGGGATTTGCCTTACACTCATGAAGAAGGAACCTGAACAGCTCCACGTCATGACTGTGATTGTAATCTTTGTTCTGTATCACGTGAGAAAGCGGTGGGAAGTGGTATCTCGCATTATCGCGCTTGTCTACATCCGCACCATGTGCGATAAGCCATCTTATCTTTTCAATACGCTGAGATATCGGTTTTCTCTTATTCCTTATAGCAGATATAATCAGCGTATATCCATTCGGAAGAAATGCATTTATATCTTCCGAATTAGGGATGGATATTCCAAGGATCTCTTCTATATCATCATAGGAGTCAGCGTAATACTCATCTATCTTGTTCAGGCTATCAATATCCAGCAGGTTCTGCTTTGTAGCCATATAATTTTCGAGGAACAGCGCTTCCACACCCTCATGATTGCCACTAAGACGTGCAGAAAAACCTGTATCATAGGTAATGATATCTACCGGACAGTTGAACTCTTCAGATACCCTTATCGCTATATCGACTATCTTACTGTCGTTATTACACTGCTCATCATCACCGACATATTCTCTTGTAATAACATTTTCGCCGGATCCGATGCTGCGTAGGATTTGCCAGGCTTTTGATGCCAAGTCGTTAGTACTATGGTCCTTGACATTATCAAGCTCGTTAATAACAATCTGTGGCACGATTACCTTACTGTACTCTTTACTGAGTTCATCAATCAGCTGGATGTTCTTAAGCAGTGCTGATGTATCGGTAACAACAGCCTTTGTACCACGCAAGAACAGTTCCTTCTGTTCTTCGGTCAATCCAAGCTTGTCACAGTAATCATTTGCAAAGCTCAGAACATTCTTATAGCTTGTAAGTCCTCTCTCTACTCTGGAAAGTGTGGATTTATCACACCCGATTATGTTAGCCATATCAGACTGAGATTTATGATTCTTCTCACGCAGCTCTATCATTCTTTTTCTCAAGAACTCACTCTGCTTCTGTTCATACATGGTCGATACTCCTTGCAAAATCTACCTTCAATATCATTCAATATTTTTTCAATCATAGCATTAAGTTGTATTATCGACAACGAATCAGGCACCTTTTGCAACTTTCTTCTTAATTTGTCAACAGCGACCTATCTGCTAAGCGATTTTGCATCGTTATATGGCTAAATGCAACTCAGTTTCTCACTACCGTAAAGTCATGTAACAAAAAGAGGATAATTTTATAATAGCCCCTATACATAGAACAATCCCGCAAGCCTGTGCCTGCGGGATTCTTTATGAGAGGTGTTTGGGATTAATTTGAATATGCTTGTACTATAATGTCCTTAGCTGAAAGAAAGCTGAAAAGTCATTGAAATTTTCAAAAACTTATAATCTATGCCGTCTTCATAATCTCCTCAGCCTTTTTGTTGAACTCATCAACAGTAAGACCTGCCATCTCAGCTGCTTCATCTATACTGATTTTTCCAACATTTACAAGCTTTTTTAACATCCTTATTTCACCTTCAGTATTTCCTTCTGCTCTGCCTTCTACCTTACCTTCTGCTCTGCCTTCCACCTTACCTTCTGCTCTGCCTTGCTCCATACCCTTTATAAATATTCCTTCACCAAGATTACACATTTCGTTCATCTCCTCTCTTGACTCCGTCATCGGAAGCTTGTACTTATCGTTTAGAAGCTTCTCTCTCTTCTCCAGTGGTTCATCATGTCTCAGAAGAAGATTCAGCATATCTATTATATCACCATCATCTTCTTCGCAGCCATCCTTTGTATCATCACGATTTCCAAGGTTTATAACAACCATTTTTATCAAATCATAATCCGTCTTCGGAACCCTATAGCTGCCGATTACATTTCTCTCTTGAAAGCTATACGTGTTCATAGTATACCGCATATACTCCGGCGTTTCCATGCAAACCCACACAGTCACCACCTTACATATCTTACCATATTCCGACTTTGAGAATACAGTTCCTTTTTGCGCAGATATCATCCTGCTGCTATAGTAGATGCCTCGCTTCATTATCGGATATCCGGGATTTGAATCTCTCTGTGCCTCGACATTTATAATCATCCCGATTTTAGCTTCCTTGCCGGGAAGTAGTGACGTGAACTTGATGTCGTATAAAACTTTTCCTTCATCGGCTGATGTGTCTTCATTTCCGGATGAAATCCTTAAGTCCTGATCTACCGGTTCACTGCTGATGCTTGGCTTTCCTTCGATATATTTCGTCGCTATATCTTCAACTGTCTCCGCCGAATATTCTTCTATGCATTCCTTCATGATTGATGCAAGAACCCGCTTGTTGCTGAGTATCTTCTTCGCCAGTGCATCGTACCGTTTGATTTTACTTTCCATGTCCGCCTTTTGTATATCACAGGCAAGTGATGTTTTCTCTTCCAATTGCTACCCTCCGTCTGTTATTCATGCGGTTATAACCCTGTGACGTAAATGATACTCTCCGGAGGGTGAATATACGAATAGAAAATCCAGCCACATTTTCCGAACTATCTATACATTTCGCTGACGTAAAAAATTAGCATATTCCACGTAGTATTCAGAGGAAAGCTTTGTATTATCTGGCATTTGTAATTTTCCGCGCAACCATATGTTGCATACCGTTTCTGCTGTTTCCTGAATGTTTTTGAAGGATGTGTCCATAAAAAACAGTTGCATTTTCCGGCTCTACTACATATAATATTCGTCGTGACTGTAGCTTGAAAGCTCACGGTCCAGTCCGCTTCCGTAGCGCAGTTGGTAGCGCAACTGATTCGTAATCAGTAGGTCACCGGTTCGAGTCCGGTCGGGAGCTAATTTAAAAATGTCAGTCAAAGCACTTCGCTAGTGCCATGACTGACTTTTTTATTATCCGATTTTTTTATCATAATATCTCAAAACATCTACCTCAGCACCACTCTATTCGGTGCCTTATCTGCTCTGTAAATCGTTACACCGCTTAAGTATGACATCAGCTCAGGCGCATCATATGTCCCGCTTGTATCATCCAGTATATATCCCGGTGCATCTGCAAATACTCCCTTCGGAGAAAACGACGCATAGAAGCTCTTCGTAAGTCCCCGGTTACCGTGATGTCCCAGCTGAATGTATGTCGAGTTCATATCAGCTGTGTACTTCTTTATATACTTCTCCATCACCTTCTCAGTATCCGAGCAAAACAGCATACTCGTACTGTCACCCGATATCTTAAACATCAGTGATCCGTTGTTGCAGAGATTTCCTGTCAAAGCATCAACATTTGAGTCCCACGCGTGATACACCTTCATATCCAGACCGATAAGGTCGAGAGTATCTCCCTCCTTCAGATATGTAACATTGCTGAGGGATGCAGTTATACGGCTGAACTTCTCATATGATGAGTAGTCATCCCATTCATGAGCAGTAGCCTTATATGTGGCTGTATTTACCTTAGTGGTATATATCCTATCAACACGTATCAAGGATGCCGCAGACGAGCTCATAATAGCATTAAATGTTCCCACATGATCTGGATGCGGATGTGTTATGATCCATGCATCCACATGTCCTCCGTTAGCATTTATAACACGCGTGACCTCCGCAGCGTCATCCTCCCATCCTCCGTCTATGACAACCAGCTTACCTGTATCGCTCTTGATGGTGTAGAACATACGCTGTGATCCAGTAGCTGATATGCCGTACTGTGTGACTGTCCACTCAACCGAATCTGTTGCAGCATCGTAGTATGCCTGCGGCCACGTAGATGTCACTCCCTTATATGCCGTACCGGGAGCACTGCCTCCCTTCTTTACAAGCACTATCTGTATACCCTCAAGCCTGAGAGACTTACCTGCTGTTCCTGCGGACTCACCGTTCTTAGCCCATCCGAGCCAGCCATAGTCTTGAGCATGCACTCTGTAGTATACATCATACTTGTCAGCCATAACGCCCGTAGGCTTTATCTCTATAGCCTCGAGACGCTTCGCCTGTCCGCTCGTACCTGACATTTTACCGTCAGACACCCAGTCCTGCCAACCATAGCTCTGCACATGTGTACGATATGTTATACCACCACCTGAGAGATTGTTGGTAAGTCTGATATTTATACCCTCGAGACGCTTTGCCTGTCCGCTTGTACCGGACATATCGCCGTTATATTTCCAGCTCTGCCAGCCATAGTTCTGTACATGTGTCCTGTATGTTACGTTGATATCACTTGATCCGGCAACATTGACAGCTTCAGATCCGGTGCTGTACTTATAAGCAACTGATGATGCCGACTTTATACCCTTATAGTTACTGCCTGGTGCCGACGAGCCCTTCGGAAGTACTACTATCTGGATTCCCTCAAGTCTCTTAGCCTGTCCGGCTGTACCTGCGGGTGCACCATTCATAGCCCATCCCATCCAACCATAGGACTGTGTATGAACTCTGTAGTATACATCGTAGTTATCCGCATCATCACCCGTCAGCTGTATCTTGATAGCCTCGAGTCTCTTCGCTTCGCCCTCGGTACCGCTCATCTGACCGTTACACGACCACGGCAGCCAGCCATAGCCCTGACAGTGCGTAGTATACTGTATTCCCAGCCTCGCAGAGGTATTGAGTTTTATCCTGATACCCTCAAGCCTCTTCGACTCTCCGCTCGTTCCGCTCATCTCTCCGTCAGACACCCAGTCCTGCCAACCATAGCTCTGCACATGTGTCCTGTATGATACACTCACGGACTGCGCAGCATTTACGACCGACATAGTCGTAGGCATCGCCATCGTAAGCAGCAGACTCACTACCAAAACCACCGCCGTAAATGTTTTCTTTATCCTCATACTCATCTCAAATCACCCTACATAACAACTCACTATCCCTGCGTAAACTTCTCAAGCTCTGTCAGGCATCCTATCGCTGTATGCCTTCCGATCTGATAAACCCTCTCCAGCTCATCCGGGTCATGGCACACAGAGCCTATACCGAGTGCTGCAGGCGGACATATAACGAAGGCATCCCCTGACTTCTCCCGCGCACGCACATATGCCAGTTCTGCATTATACATATCAGGTCTCTTCTCCAGCGCACGTACAAGCCCCGGATACTTGCTTAGAGCTGCCTTTATCACTCCGAAGTGCTTCCTCTGCTCCTTCACGAAGCCGGCCGGCTGTGTCAGGATGACAACATTTTTAGCATAACCTCTTGACTCCATAAACTTAAGCGGTATCGAGTCCGAGGTTCCGCCGTCAGACAGAAGCCTGCCGCCTATCTTCACAGGACGCGATACCACCGGCATCGACGCCGATGCACGTATCCACTTCAAATCATACTCCTCTCCATCCTTACACCTGTGATACAGCGGTCTGCCCGTCTCCATATCGGTCGCAACCACATAGAACTCCATCGGATTTTCTGCAAATGTCTTCGTGTCGAACGGGTCCAGCACATACGGAATCTTCGTGTAGCCGAAGTTCACGTTATATATATCGCCTGTCGTAAGCCACGAACGCATGCTCACATAGTTTTTGTCTTTGCAGTACTTCTTATTATACCTGATAGCCCTGCCCGGCTGACGCGACTTGATATTGCATCCGAACGCTGCCCCGGCCGACACACCGACAGCACCGCCGAACTCTATCCCGTTCTCCATCATCACATCCAGCACACCGGCGGTAAACATACCACGCATGGCACCGCCCTCTAAAACCAATCCTATTTTCATATCTGCACCTCACTATTATATTAAAAACCTCGGAGCAGCGCTCCATATTTCTCATCATCCCTCGCTAAACATAAACCTCAGGAAGTCGCACTCCCCATCTACCTCAAATGTTATCTTCATCGCATACACGCCTCTCACTCCCTCTACCATGAAGTAGTCCCATCGCCATAGTTCTGACAGCTCAAGGCTTTGACCGAAGCTACGCTGAGCTCCTCTAACACCTGTCGGAGTCCGCAAGCGGATCCTGCTGTGCCCTGTAGTTTATGCCCTTATTACTCCAGTTCGTGAGGTCAGACACCGGTGCCGACCATAACCTGTACGGCAGCATACAAAATGTCTCTCCACCCAGCTTATCATGTGACCCAAAGAGATACACCCTGTCACCGAACACATGCGGCTCGCCGTCCGGGATACACTCCAACAGCGGCAGGAACGGATTATAAACCTGCTTCATATATACCCCCCAGACTGTCCGAAATCAAGTATTTTCGGGCATTTTCTTCACTTTTTTTGCACTTTCTTTGGGTCACATTTTCTATGCCACCACAAAAAAAATCAGACGAAATTTCTTTCATCTGATTTACGAATA
>Ga0065711_1005207_pt1 | contig 21435 bp, 13 predicted proteins | sample Hoacrofraction12_FD_59098 | JGI IMG/M metagenome (GOLD analysis project Ga0065711, IMG submission 59098) | Hoatzin crop microbial communities from Cojedes, Venezuela - Epithelial fraction 12 v2 (version 2) | ecosystem: Host-associated > Birds > Digestive system > Esophagus > Crop | place... | reverse complement strand
AGCGCTGAGCAACTGGCGCAGCAGCGAGGGAGAGCCGCCAGCAACGATTTCGATGGCGAAGGCGCGCGAGGGCGTGAAGTGCTTGGGGATGATGGGCAGCGTCTTGCCGTTGCGCGTGAGCACGAGCATCACCGCGAGGCTACACAGCTGGCCTATCACAGTTGCCCACGCTGCGCCCTCGACGCCCATATCGAGCGTGAAGATGAAGATGGGGTCGAGGATGATGTTGAGGATGGCGCCGCTGAGTACGCCCCACATGCCCGCGGTGGCGTAGCCCTGCAGGCGGAACTGGTTGTTGAGCACAAGCGACGAGGTGAGCAGCGGTGTGCCCAGCAAGATGATGCGCAGGTAGCGCACGGTGTAGGGTAGGATGGTGGGTGTGGACCCCAGCGACACCGACAGTGGCGTGAGGAACAGCAGGCCCAGTACCATGATGAGCACGCCCGCTCCCAAGCCGTAGAAAAATCCCGTCGCCATCATGCGCGAGGCGTTCTCGACGCGCTTCGCCCCGAGTTCGCGCGAGATGTAGTTGCCCGAGCCGTGACCAAAGAAGAAGCTCACGGCTTGCGCGACAAACATGACGGGGAACACCACGCCCACGGCGGCGGTCGATTGCGTGTCGATTTGCCCCACAAAGAACGTGTCGGCGATGTTATAAAGGCTCGTCACCAGCATGGTGATGATGGCGGGGATGGCCATGCGGGTGACGGCGCGTCCCACGTTGGCGCTGATGAGGTAATTATAACGTTCGTCGTTCATCGGGGGGGGTAAAGGTAGGCTCAATAATGGAGGGATGCCGCCCGCGATCGTGGCGGTGACATCCCTCGTTGAGCGGTTACAATAGCATTGCTATTGGGGGAATTACTGTTGCAGGTAGGATGCCATGGTGGCGGGGTCGAAGTTCTCGATGAAGCGGGCGTGGCGGGCAACTTCGGATTCACCGAGGTTGACGTAGACGCGGGCTGAGTCGAGGAAGAGTTCGGGCTCGTTGGTGGCATCGTAGATGAGCAGGTAACCCATGATGATGTGACCAGCCATCTCGACCAAGCGGCGAGCGTGGAAGGTGACATACTCGGGGTCGTCTTGCGCTTTCACGCGCTCGAGGGCTTGCTCGTAGAGGGCTGTCATGGCCTCGAGTTTAGCGCGTTGCGGTTGCACGGCGTCGCTGTAGGTCATGGCGGCATATTCCTTGATTTGGTTGCTGTAGGTGCCGGTGGTGACGTGGCGAATTGCTGCCACCACTTGCAGCTGCGTTGTGCCCTCGTAGATGCTGGTGATGCGTGCGTCGCGATAGATGCGCTCGCAGGCGTAGTCGCGCATGAAGCCGCTACCGCCGTGGATTTGCACGCAGTCGTAGGCGTTTTGGTTAGCAAACTCGCTCGTCATGCCCTTAGCCAGCGGGGTGAAGGCATCGGCGAGGCGGTTGTAGCGCTTGGCGGTGGCGCGCTCCTCGGGGGTGAGGGTGCGCTCGCGGCCGATGGCCTCGAGGCTCTTGTACATGTCGACAAAGCGGGTGCACTCGTAGAGGATGGTGCGGCTGGCGTCGCGTTTTGCCTTGATGTTGGCAACCATCTCGGCCACAGCGGGGAAGTTGATGATGGCCTTGCCGAACTGCTCGCGCGAGCGGGCGTAGTCGATGGCCTCGCGATAGGCGCTCTCGCTGATGCCCACGCTCTGTGCGGCGATACCCAGGCGGGCGCCGTTCATGAGCGACATCACATATTTAATAAGGCCCAATCGGCGCGAACCGCAGAGTTCGGCGGGGGCGTTCTTGAACACGAGTTCGCAGGTGGGGCTTCCGTGGATGCCCATCTTGTCCTCGATGCGGCGCACGGTCATGCCGCCGTTGCGCTTGTCGTAGATAAACATCGACAGGCCGCGTCCGTCGTGACTGCCTTCCTCGCTGCGTGCGAGCACCAGTGCGATGTCGCCATCGCCGTTGGTGATGAAGCGCTTCACGCCGTTGAGGCGCCAGGTGCCGTCGGCATCTTGTGTGGCCTTGAGCATGACTGATTGCAGGTCGCTACCAGCGTCGGGCTCGGTGAGGTCCATCGCCAGCGTCTCGCCAGCGCAGGTGCGCGGCAGGAAACGCTCCTTCTGGTCGTCGCTACCAAACTCGTTGATGGTCTCGGCGCAGTCTTGCAGACCCCACACGTTGACGAAACTGGCGTCGGCACGGCTCACCAGGTCGGCAGCCATGGTATAGGGCACTTGCGACAGGTTCAAGCCGCCATACTGGCGGGGCAGGGTGATACCCATCAAGCCAGCTTGTACCAGCGCCTTGAGGTTCTTGTAGGTGGCCGATGCATATTGCACATGGCCGTCGACGAGGTGGGGACCCTCGGCATCGACATCCTTGGCGTTAGGGGCAATGATTTCGCCGCAAATTTCGCCAATGATTTCGAGCACCTTCTCGTAGCTGTCGATGGCGTCGTCGTAGTTGAGCGGGGCATAGTCGAACTTCTCGCATTGCGTGTAGTTGCGCTCGCGCAGGGCCACAATCTCCTTCATCAGTGGGTGATTCAGGTAGTAATGCAGCGCTTTATTGTCGGTATAGAAATTTGCCATTGTAGTGATTACTTAGAGTTCTTTTTATAATACTTGATGAGTTGCGGAATCACCGTCTCGAGGTCGCCTGTGATGACGTAGTCGGCGATGCTGTTGATGGGAGCATCGGGGTCGTTGTTGATGCTGATGATGATTGAACTCTCGTTCATGCCCGCAATGTGCTGGATTTGGCCCGAGATGCCGCAAGCAATGTAGAGCTTGGGACGAACGGTGACGCCCGTTTGGCCAATCTGGCGGTCGTGCTCAACAAAGCCAGCGTCGACGGCGGCACGCGAAGCGCCAACCTCGCCGCCGAGCACCTCGGCCAGGTCGAAGATGAGCTGGAAGTTCTCCTTGCTGCCCACGCCGTAGCCACCAGCCACGATGACCGATGCGCCCTTGATGTTGACCTTAGATTTCTCGATTTCGCGGTCGATAATCTTCACTACATAGCTTGCCGGGTCGATATACTTGGCAGCGTCGAGGTTGATGACCTCGCCCTTGTAGTTGGCATCAACGATTTCTTTTTTCATCACGCCCTCGCGCACGGTCGCCATTTGGGGACGATGCTCGGGGTTGACGATGGTAGCCACGATGTTACCACCGAAGGCGGGACGAATCTGGTAGAGCAGGTTCTTGTATTCCTTCTTGGTGACGGGGTCGACGTGGTCGCCAATCTCGAGCGAGGTGCAGTCGGCAGTCAAGCCGCTGTGCAGGCACGACGAGACGCGGGGACCCAGGTCGCGCCCAATGGTGGTGGCGCCCATCAGGCAGATTTCGGGCGTAATCTCGCGGAACAGGTTAATCACTGCCTGTGCGTGGGGCAGCGAGGTGTAGGGGAACAGGCGCGCGTCTTCCATCTTGTAGACCACGTCGACGCCGTAGGGGAACAGCTGTTTCTCGATGCCATCGAGCTTGTCGCCCAGCACGAGCGCCTCGAGGCGGATGCCACGGGCGGTAGCGAGCGTGCGTCCCTTGGTGAGCAACTCCAGGCTGACGTCGGCCACGCGGCCCTCGTCACCATCGTACTCGCAATATACTATCAGGTTGTTTTTGTCTTGCATGATAAGTGTCGTTTAGTGGGTTAACCAATGATGTGATCGGCGATAAGTTCCTTGACCAGGCCCTCGATTTGAGCCTCGTCGTCGCCAGCCATGCGCTTGCTCTCCTTGGCCTGGAAGACCACGTTGACCACGGTCTTGACCTTGGTGGGCGAGCCGGGCATACCGATTTGCTCGGGGTCGGCGTCGATGTCCTTAGCGCCCCACTCGGTGATGTTCAGGTAAGGACGCTTGTCGATGAGAGCCTGCATCTCGGGCGAGAGGTTAGCCTTCTCGCTGGGGGTGACGGCATACTTGTACTTCTGGATGAGGCGTGCGTTGCGGGGACGGCAAGCGTCGGCGCTACCATTGACGGTGACCACCAGGGGCAGCGGGCACTGCACGGTCTCGAAACCGCGCTCGATGCGGCGCTTCACGGTGGCAACGCCATCGGCAACCTTCACACTCTCGGCGTAAGTTACTTGGGGTAAACCCAGTTTCTCGGCAATCTGCGGACCCACTTGAGCCGTGTCGCCATCGATGGCTTGACGGCCACCCAGGATGATGTCGTACTCGCCGATGTGCTTAATCGTTTGCGCCAGCGAGTAGCTGGTAGCCAGCGTGTCGGCGCCGCCCAGTGGACGGTCGGTGAGAACCACGCCGCCGTCGCCGCCGCGATAGAGGCACTCGCGTACCATCTCGGCCGAGCGAGGCAGGCCCATCGTTACCAGGGTAATGGTCGAACCTGGATGTGCCTCCTTGAGCTGCAGTGCTTGCTCCAGGGCATTCAAGTCCTCGGGGTTGAAAATCGCAGGCAGGGCGGCACGATTAATCGTACCGTCGGCCTTCATCGCATCTTTCCCCACGTTGCGGGTGTCTGGCACTTGTTTAGCCAGCACGATGATTTTTAAACTCATTGCAATTTGCTTGTTATGATTGTTATTCTATTAATTTACAACACTTTAGCCGAAGCGAGCCACCTCCACGAGGCCCTCGCCCAGCTTCAATCGTGCAAAATTACAAAAATCTCCCCACCCACCAAACAATGAGACGGTTAAAGTTAGTAAAGAGAGCTGAGAATGGAGTTACGAGAGTTGAGAGTTGAGAGTTGAGTTTTAGCGCGTTCCGCGCTTCCGGTTTTAATTCGCGCGGACCAGCGCAGTGGATTTTTTGCACGCGGACCTGCGCAGTGGATTTTTATCGCGCGGACCAGCGCGGACTTTTTAATATTTTCTCTTCACTTTGATAGAAGGTCGGCGTGCATAAATCACTGGCGCTGGCGGGGGTGGGGTTAGATTTTGAGCCAGGTGGGGGATTGGATGGCGGTGAGGTTGCTTGAGTGGGCCCAGGTTTTGGGGCAGATTATGGTGGCGGCATTGTCGTTGAGGAAGGCGGCCCACCAGCTGAATGTGCTGTTTGAGATGATGAGATTTCGGCAGTTTGTCATGAGGTACATGTCAAAGAAGCTCATTCTGCCTTGATTGTTGTCGACAAATGTGATGTCTTCTCCTGGTAAAATGGAGGAGAAAAATTGTTCACACCATGTTTTGTCATTTGAGAAGACAAAATAGGTGTAATTTTCGCCTTTTTCGCGCAGCAGCTCAAGGGCACGCTTGAAATAATCTTCGTTACAGATGTTAAACAAAGGGTTGTTGAGGTAATCACCCCTGCGCACATGGATGCCCACCGAGTTGGTATTAGCCATTTTGTCGGCCAACTGCTTGTTTAAGTCCGATGGCTCGGGGAATTGATATATCTTTTTCAACTGTTGTTGATAGTCCTCGTAGTAGTGATACTTTTGCCAGTATCCCCTGTAGTAAGCATCGCCAGAATGATTTAGCAGGTCTACTGCCTCGTCTTCGATGAGAATCGTTTTTCTTTTAGGTAACAGATGCCTATTGCGCAGGTTGCAATAGATATTGTAATTGGGGATGTAATAGTACACTTTGAGAATGTCCAGGATAGAAGCCCGCTCGATTTGCGCGTTTTTAAAGATATCATAGATTTCAAACCCGTTGTGGGTTTTGTATCCATGAAAGTGCTGGGTATCGATATAAACGTTTTCATTGGGAAACTTGAGTTTCAAGATTTCGGCAAATGCGTACTGGAACATCTGATTTCCCAAGCCGCCAATAATGTTTACTATTTTCATTGTCTATCCTGTTTTTTAAGCATACGACCTAAAAAATGTGATTTCACGAAAGTCATGCACTCGCGCAATATTGCCACATTCAGCAGGCGCATGATGGCATAGTAGATAACGGCAGCGATGACGATGCGCGATATCAAAAGAACATACACATTGCTTATCGATTTCGTGATGAAATAGGTGAGAAGCATCGTAACTGCTGCAATGATGGCGAAGGGGCAAATGTCCTTGATGACATCCATCCATTTTAGTCCGGTGTATCGATTAGCCATGAACTGCCATGCGATTAAGACGACGACATAGAGGCTCGAAAACGCAATGACAACGGCAATGAGCCCCAATTTATAGCAGGTATAAACGAGCGCAAAATTGAGAATCATCTGGAAAATGTTAATCCACATGTACACATCCGATTTTCCCATGCTGATGAGAAGATTCTGGTACAGAGAATGGAAGCAGAAGAAAGCGCCACCGATGCATAATATTTGGAGCAAGACGGCACTGTCAATCCATTTGTCGGAAATGGTGATAAGGATAAACTCCTTGCTCACTAACGCGAGGCCAAACATCAGCGGGAACGCGAAAAACGCGGTGAAACGCAGCATCTTTCTAAAGACACGAATTCTCCTTTCGGTATCATCGTTGACCGAAACAAAAACGGGCTGCGACACCTGCCCAGTCATCGAGACGATGGTATTGCTTGCCATCGTGTTCCATTTGTTGGCTTGGGTATAGGTTCCTACTGTGGAAGCATTGAATAGGCGTCCAAAAATCACCGATAATATGTTCACATTGAGGATGTTTATCAATGATGTGATGAGGATTTTACTACTGAACCCAAACATTTCCTTGATGGGCTTGAACGAGAATTTCATGGAGGGCAGCCAGCGTGCAAAATAGTAGGTGCCCACCATCAAGATGCCCCCATGAATGAAATTCTGCCAGGCAAGACTCCAGTAAGAATAACCCTTATAAGCCAGTGTGATGCCTACAACACCCGTCACGATAAGCGAAATCAACTCGAGAATCGCCCTTTCCTTGACCATGAGTTTCTTTTTCATGATGGCATTAGGGACGATGCCTACCGAGAAGAATATCGTGATGAACATGAACCTGGAAAGTTTTGCCAGTTCGGGCTCATGGAAGAATTTAGCGATGAGAGGGGCACAGAAAAATAAGGTTGTGTAGAGGATAATCGCAACGACCAGGTTAAACGCAAAAATAGAATTATTCTCAACCTCCGTTGCATTCTTCTTGTTTACTAATGCAACGCCCAGTCCACTTTCATTGAGCGTTTGCGCAACCGAGTAGAACACCGCAATCAGTGCAACCATTCCGTAGTCGGCAGGAGTCAGCAGACGGGCAAGGAAGATGCCTATCACAAGGTTTAAAAACTGTGTGATGCCACTGTTCATTAAACCCCAGAATAACCCATTTGCTGTTTTCTCTTTGAGATTATCCATGCCTGTCTAGTAGCTGCTAAATGCGATGAATATATTTCCTATAGGATTTTACAACTGTCTTCCCCAGGCACCGTGGTAGCATTAAAATAATGCGGTCTTTCGTGGGGACGCCTTTGCTTCCCGATAAAGTGCGCAATGGCGCATAATGCTCGTCGAGTGAGTCGTTTTGCTCGTAGTAGTTGATATAATCTTCGTAGTGCTTTGCCTTGAAGATGCGAAAAAGCGTATCATATCGCGGCGCTTTCTTTTCCAGCGACGCCTGCAGTGTCTCGTGAAGCGTGATGATGCTACGGGCATAATTGGGCCTCACTAATGATGTCCCGAGGCTATATAGATAAACGGGCTCCGAGAGCACAAATACCCGGGGCTGTTTCAACAAGACATTGATTTGCATTAAGATATCCTCGCCGCCCGACACTTCACGGGGAATATTCAGGCACCCCTGCAGTATATCCCTGCGGAACAAGATGCCCCACAATACACAAAAGGAATTCCTTCCTTTCAGCAGGTCCTCCAGGAGCACTTCGGAATTAACTTTCCCTTGCCATGGCGCTATGCGGGTTTGTCCCGTGTTGGTAATGTAAGAACCAATCACCTCATCGACGTTTTCACGGGTGATAGTATCATACATCTTAGTGAGCGCACCAGGTAACAACTCGTCATCGGCGTCGACAAATGTTATGTACTCGCCCGAAGAATGTTCCACGCCATATTTCCTTGCTGCAGTGTGGCCGCTATTGGTGATATGTAGCACCTTGACTCTAGAATCCTCAGCCGCCATTTCTTCGCAAATTTCGCCACATTTATCAGGACTGCCATCGTCCACAGCAATCACCTCAAAATCATCGAAGTCTTGATTAAGGCAACTCCCAATACATTTCTGTATAAAAGATTCTTTATTATATATTGGAATGATTATGGATATCTTCATTTGCAAAGCACATTAGTACGCCACAAAGTTAGTAAAATAATTTAGCTTCTAGAAAGATGACCCAAGGAAAAACTTTAGAAAGCCCCTTGCGCTGGGAATTTTGCACGCAGACCAGCGCAGACCAGCGCGGACTTTATTTGGTTGACATCGAGGGTGTCTATGAGTAGATAACCCCAGGTCTATACGCGAAATGGACTAGACCTGGGGGTAGAAACGTCATCAATGGACGACCTCGATGAGGTCTCGCTAGGACATTGATTTGATCATCTTTTCTATGAACTCAACCTCTTTTTTCGATAAACCATATTTACGATATAGCTGCTTGTCGATTTCAGGCAATTCAGCCGACCAATCAATGTCGCTATCCTTTGTGAAATCCTGCATTGGAACAAGGGCAAACACGTCTTTTGATAAGTGTTGAGTTGAAGCCAGCAATCCAATAAGAAACCTTACAAATTTTGTTTTTGTGTAGGTCATTGCTGAAAGAGCTTCTTGCTCGGTCTCATAAACGCCAAGTACTAAATAAGTCTCAGTGCAAATTTCCTCAGGTTTAAGGATTTCTAGTGTTGAGATAATCCTTTTTTGGCCATCACTATTTGCTCTGCCTGCGTGGTCATAGGTTAAATAGGAAGTTATTACTTTCCACTTGTCAATCCATTCCTTTTTTACGGTTATAAGTTCCCGCTTATAAGGTCCTTTGCCTCCTGTGTAACGTAGGGTAATATCTCCATCCTCCAATGGGCGTGCAAAAGTCCTTAAGCCAAAAGGCTTTTGACGACTGACAATTGTATTCATGAAGTTATTGGTCTTTTTCTTGATTTTTGTAATGATTTCGATTGCAGCTGTGTATCTAACAAAAGTATCATGTTCTGATAGTTTTCTAACAACTGTTTCGGTGTTACCATTTCGATGAGATGTAAATTTGCAATTTCCATGATAAGACTTAGCCCACATAAAGTAGCAAACACCACCAGCTATATCAACGCCAGTAAAGCAATCATCAGAATCTTCATAGTCTACTAAAACACTTAAGTGTTTATCACTCAACATGGATTGCCTAAAAGCATCGAGACCTTTACCATTGTTATACCATTTCGCAGGCATAATCATAGAGATATATTGAGGACGCATTTGCTTTGCAACGTTCACAAATAAGTTGTACACGGGTTTTGCGCTTACACCAGCACCTCCATCCATTTCTTGATAGGGTGGGTTTCCTACTATAGCTGTGAAGTTCATTGATTTGTCTTTGATATTTAGTCCCCAAAATCGGGGGTCGTTAACGATGTTGACAAACCGATTGGGGTTTGTTCTGATTGTATTGATGAGGTCGTTATAGGTTTCGGTGTTTACTTTTGTTTTTCTGAAGCCAATGAGCGTTCGTTGGGTGATGGTTTTGGCCATTTCGGTCTTGCAGATTACAAAAATGTTGTTTTCAATGACATCGTCCCAAATTCTTTTGGAGAAAGCGACCTCTACATCGCCGTATCGTTGCTTCATTTCTTCAAGTTTGCAACGATAAATGTTGTAGGCAATGTAAAGTGGATAAAGACCGCTTTTAGAATTGATTTCAAGAACGCGTGTATCGATGTTAAAGGTTTGGTCGGTTACGTCACCTCGATATACATAGCGAGGCTTCTCGAGTTCCTTTTTGAAGGTTTCATCGTAGAAACAGTAGCCACCTAAGCAGTCGGACATGTGCATGTTGACCACGCGCCACGGGGTAAGCACGGTTTCCTTGTCGGGATTGCGGAACGTGTTGAAAATTGTGGCAATACGCATGATGCGTTCTTCTACTGTTAGGTTGTCGGCAGCCAATGCCATTGCTCGAATGCGTTTTCCAGCCTCACGAAATATGTCGGGTTCATAGTATTTCTTGAACTCTTCAAATTTCGGTTTAGTTACGCCATTAGGCATAAATTCCACCCACGATGGGTCATCGATAATTGATGTGAAATTGTCGATTGTGATTTCTTCATTTTCATCATTAATGTTGGCACCATAGATGAGTAATGGCATGCGTATTGAGATGCCTCGTAATATTGCGATTGCTTTACGACGCTGTTCAAGTTGTTGCTTGTGTTTTTCCAACAAGGCCTGCTCCTCGGGAGTCCTCTCTTTGACCTTTTTTTTCTTGATTTTCTCGACCTGCTCATGCTCTTCATCGGAAAAACCTTGTTTGTTGATTTCCACTTCCGAGGTCTTGGACATGGCTTTGGTTTTACCAATGATTTTCTGTAGACCATTAAAAGCGGCAATGTCCATGTCGGATAGTCTAAGTAGCTCATTGTTGTAAAGTTGTCCATCCTCAAAGCCATTTTGCACCACATGCTCGATTTGCGCTCTTTTAAGTTGTTTCATCATCGAGTTAACGTTGTGTGGCTTCATCTGTGAGCCCTCAATACTGATGATGGGGCAGAAGTTGAGAAAATCGCCTAATATCTTTCGGTCATCATCGGTTGTCTCTCCTGCTTTTGCCGATATTTTTGCAGTTTCGGCTAATATCTTCAATGTGCGGTCGGGCGCAAAGTCGAAGGCATAGCATTTGGTTTTTATTTTGCCATTGCATTCAAAGGGAGACTGCACGCGGAAAATGGTCTGCATGTAGCTTGATGCCGCGGTCGAAACCGACCCCGACAGCATGAAAACCGCAGTCCATGGTTTTATGGTTACGCCTGTGGTTAAACGGCCACAAGTTAGCGTAATGGTGAATGTCTCAAGGGGATTTTTGCCGATAGCCTTTTCGACAAGGTCTAATGGCTCGGCTTTTATTTCGTCATCATCTCCATCGCCTGCAACATTCACAATTTCATATTTGCCGAAAATTGGGTGCTGGCGCAGTAAAAGGCTCATTGCTTTGGCCGAACGCACGCCAGGGAGTACCCACAAAGTGTGACGGAAAATGTTACGGAATTTCTCGTTTGCGTAAGGGTATAAGCTATTGGGGTCATCTTTACACAGTAGGTTAAGGAAGTGTTTTACATCGTTTTCGTGTATAAATGAGAGATCCTCTCGAGTCCTAAAGAATTCACGGAAGTTAAAGGCAACATCTAAGTCGGCGTAGGCTTTGATTAGTTTGCCCAAGTCGTAGGTGTAGATATTCATCTCGGGAAGCCCACTATAGGGGTTGGGGTCTCCCTTGTGATACTCGTCCCAGTCACGTTTAGCTTGCTGTTCCATCACATAGTCCCACGTGTAGGTATCTTTCTCATTGAATTTGTCCATCAAGTTGAAAGGAGTACCTGACAATTGTAGCACTTTAGTATGGTCTTTGGTGAGCGTATCGATTACCGCTTTTCCCAATTCGGTTTGTGTGCCTTCGTGGGCTTCGTCAATGATGATGCAATCCCAGTCGGTGCTGAAAACTTCGCTATTTTTGTCGAACTTGCCACCAACGATATCACTACCACGCATGTCTTGCAACGACACAAAGTAAATGATGTGTTGGTTCTTAGTTAACCACTTGGAATGTTTGCTGAAGAAGTCGTTTTCACCATGTTTGTGTGAGCCATAGTGGAAATCTTTTCGGTCATAGAAGATCTTATTAAAATCGTCAAACCAGCCCTGGTCAACCACTGGGCGATGGGTGATGATGATTGTCTTGGAAAATTCCATTTCTTTGACAACCTGTAGCGCACACAACGTCTTACCAAACCTCATTTTGGCATTCCACAACATTTGGTTGCCGCGAGCAAACTGTCGCGTCGTCTTTTTGATAGCCTCGCTTTGCTCGGGACGGAAGATGATGGGAGTGCGCTCTTTGCTGATTTCGTGAGATTGCAACGAGGAATGTCCTTGTTTTGCAGCAGAAATGGCTAGCTTGGCCGTCTCAAGGTCGCACACAAACCATTCATCGGCCCCATGCACATTATCAAATTCCTTTTTCTTTATACCTGAGCGCTCGAGAATGTGATGAACTTCCTTGTCGTTGAAGGAATACACGACTTTCCCGCGAAATGATGAAGCCATTTCGGTATAAAGCAATTGATAAGCGATACCAGCTGTGCGCGTGTAGCTATCAATACGTTTACATGCTGCCGAATTAAGGATTGTACTATTAGGGGCGGGGAAATTGTTGAAATCCTCGGTCAACTGCGTCTCACCAATTTTAATACATCCCTTGTGTGTCTTATCGGGAATTGTAAAGATATAGATGAGTTTGGGTACTAATGATACTTCAAAGGTAGACATGGGATATAGTGTTACAATTTGACATTATCGATAAAGCGTATTTTTTTACCCATTCCGGGTCGTATAAAAGATTTATTCCAGTTGCGTATCAAGCAGTAAATACCATTGTGGGCGCGTATGTTTCCCTCAACGCAACCTGAGCACTTGCTTACCTGAGTGATTTCTTCACCAAATGTTGTCTTATATTTAATTGTTTTGTCGTGGCAACTATTTGGGATAACACCCTTTAAACCATCCATTTGCCAGAGATTCCACGAAATGTAGTAGGCGAATGTTTCTAACTCTCGTGGTGTGGGCATGCGGTCGAATTTGGCTTTGTGGTAGTCAATTATGGTCCATAACACGTTTTCGCGTGCGATAAATAGGCTATCGCCTTGCCATTCAAAGCCATAGCAACTCATGAGCGCTACTTTTGCGGCTCTGGTCCATTCAGTTTTCGTTTTGGTGTTCTCGTTTACAACTCGCAATTTCCGGTCAAGAAGCCCAATGCGATGACTAACAGGAATGGCATTTCCCGTTGTTGTGTCATAACGGCTAACAAGGTAAGGTGCTTCACCGCATGTTATTTCCATACGGTTATCTCGCACATAATCACGCCATGTTTTCCCCTTGGGAAACTTAATCTTTTTTGTTGTGGGCTCCCATGTGTGTTGGTCGCCTTCATGAAAGGTGACGTTAAACACATGCTTACGTCCAAACCAAGCATCATCGATGAGGTTGTTTTGCTCGTTGCACAGCCACGATGGAGTAAAAACTTCGGCTTTATCCTTGCTTCTTGCCGTTTGGATATCAAGATGCTTACTTATGCGTGGAGTGATGACATATCCATTATCGCCAGTAATAAGATCGGGCTTTATCTCATCGTCAAAGCCATATCCCTCACCTTTTTGCTCTGCATAGTCGTTAGTTGCCCATAAAATGAAGTGCGTTTCTTCGGCAGTGCTTCGGGTGTGGTCTTTGAGCAACGCCTTGAGTATTGCAGGCGAAAGGGCGACAATATCGTTTTCTAATATGTCGACCTCATTAGGAATGGGTTTTATTTTGGCATTCATGATAGGCAGAGGCAGATGCTGCATGACATCACTTGTCAAGAAGTTCCCATCCTTAACAATTGGGGCATAACAAAAAAGCGTGGGAACTATTGAATGTCATCTCACTGAGGTCCTGCAAAAACCCATTGAACATGACAAACAATAGACCCACGCCATAGATAGTATATGTGTGCCCAGCATTACGCTTGGGTGTCATATACGACTATGACGTGAGCGCTATTGTCGACCATCCGTTCAATTATGAAATTTTGCAGGTTTCAGTGAGGGATGATATTGAATAACGCTTACGTTATATTTCTCTATGTTAGGCGATTTAGAAAGTCGCCCACTATTGCCGCTGCATTAGTACGCCACAAAGTTAGTAAAATAATCTCGGTTTTGGAAAGATCGGTAGAGAAAAAACTTTAAAAAGTCTGCGCTGGTCTGCGCTGGTCTGCGTGCAAAAATTCCCTTGCGCTGGTGGGAGTGAGGAAAATATTAGTCTGCGGAGTCTGCGTAGTCTGCGTGAGGCCCTGTTACCAGGTGCCGTAGGATTTGCGGTCGGCGTCGATGCGGAGGAGGATGAAGAGGAGGATGGTGAAGCCCCATAGGGAGCTGCCACCGTAGCTGAAGAAGGGGAGGGGGATGCCGATGACGGGGCATAGGCCGATGACCATGCCGATGTTGATGGCGAGGTGGAAGATGAGGTAGGACGCGACGCAGTAGGCGTAGACGCGGCCAAAGGCGGTGTGTTGTCGCTCGGCGATGCCGATGATGCGCAAAATCAAGACAAGGAAGGCAATGAGGACGAGCGACGAGCCCACGAAGCCTTGCTCCTCGCCGATGGTGCAGAAAATGAAGTCGGTGTGCTGCTCGGGGACGTACTTGAGTTTGGTCTGCGTGCCGTTGAGGAAGCCTTTGCCGGTGACGCCGCCGCTGCCAATGGCGATTTTACTTTGATTGACGTTGTAGCCGGCGCCGCGGGGGTCTTCCTCGATGCCCAGCGTCACCTTGATACGCGTCTGCTGGTGTGGCTCGAGGATGCTGTTGAAGGCAAAATCGACGGTAAACATAAAGGTCACCGCCGCTACGGCAAAGCAGATGGTAATCAGCACCTTGCGCATGTCGTCGTGGAGCATGCCGTAGAGCAAGTAAACCAGCGAGGCACCGATGACGGTGAAGAAGAATACATAGCCGTTAATCACCACGCCTGCCCACGCCAGTCCGCCCGCAATGAGGGCGCACGCCAGGTAGCCCAGGAACACGTTGCGGCCCAGAATGAACGAGCGGCAGTAGAACAGAAGCATGAGCACCACCAGCACCATGACGATGACAAAGGCAATGAACAGGCCCAGCGGGATGCCCATGAGCGTGGAGGCTGCAAACTTGAGCACGACCACAAACAGCGTGATGGCGCACAGCGCAGCAAACAGCACAAAGCCGCTCATGCCCTCGCGATAGAGCACAAAAATGAGCGAGGTGTAGACCAGCGCCGACCCCGTCTCGCGCTCCATGATGATGCACAAGATGGGGAGCACGATGATGCCGATGGCGATGGCATAGTTGCGCACGCTATTGAGCGAAAAACCATAGGTGCTAAACAGCTTAGCCAGCGCCAGCGCCGTCGCCGTTTTGGCAAACTCGGCTGGCTGCAGGCTCACGGGGCCAAACACCAGCCACGACCGCGAGCCCTTGATGTCGGGCGCGACCACAATGGTGATAATCAGCAGTAATATCATCGCCCCATAGATGGGGTAGGCGTAAGCTTCATAGATGCGGCGGTCGATGAGCAGCAGCGACAGTCCCAGCAACATGGCCAGTCCCGCCCACAAGAATTGCTTGCCCGAGAACTCGCTCAGGTCAAACATGCTCGCGCGGTCGTAGTCGTAGGTGGCCGCATAGATGCTCACTGCGCCGGCAATCACCAGCAGCATGTAGAGGACAATGGTAAACCAGTCGACCTCGCGCAGCAAGTTGCTATTTTCGTTGTCACTTCTTAGTCCCAGTGCTCCCATTGCTCGATGATGTTGACTTGGTTGATGTTGTGGTAGTCGCTACGGCCGCGGGCTTTTTGGGCTTGGGGTAGGCGATGGTGTGGCTGGCTGCCATGCGTGCGGCAGCCTTGCGCAGGCCCGGTGAGTCGCCGCGCAGGTAGCGCTGAATCATGAGCGACCCGATGGGCACACCGTAGGTGGCGCCGAAGCCGGCGTTCTCGACATAGACGCAGATAGCGATTTTAGGGTCGTTCATCGGCGCAAATCCCATGAACACCGAGTGGTCGCGGCCGTGGGGGTTCTGTGCCGTACCCGTCTTGCCGCACACGTCCAGGCCCACGATGTTGGCCTTGCGGCAGGTACCGCCCAGGACAGCCATGCGCATGCCCTCGACGATGGCGTTGTAGTGCACCTTGTCGATGTCGGTGTCGTGCCGCTCGACGCTCTTCTTGAGCACGCCCACGCCCACGATTTCCTTCACCACGTGGGGCGTGATGTAGTAGCCGCGGTTGGCGATGGTGGCGCCCAGGTTAGCGATTTGCAGCGGTGTGGCGAGGATTTCGCCCTGTCCGATGGCGTCGCTGATGATGCTTTGTCCCACCCACTTGTCGGCGCCATAGATTTTGTCGTAGAAAGCGGTGTTTGGGATAAAGCCGCGGCTCTCGCCAGGCATGTCGATGCCCGTCTTGTAGCCATAGCCCATCGAAACCATGTATTTTTTCCACACCTCAAAGGCCTTACCCGTTGTCCCGTAGCGCGAGCGCTTGTCCATCATGTTCTTGAAGCCCCAGCAGAAGTAGGCGTTGCACGACGTCTGCAAGGCGGGTTTCAGGGCGATGGGCGACCCGTGGCCGTGGCATCCCACGCGCAGGCCCGCGTTGATGTAGCCGCGGTGGCAGGGGTAGGCGGTCTGCAGGTTGACGATGCCCTCTTGCAAGAAGATGAGGCCCTGGGTGGTTTTGAACGTTGAACCAGGCGGGTAAGCAGCCATGATGGCGCGGTCGTAGAGGGGTTTGAGGCGGTTGTTCACGAGCTCACGGTAGTTCTTGCCGCGGTCGCGTCCCACCAGCCGAGCGGGGTTGAACGAGGGCGCCGACACGAGGGCGAGGATTTCGCCCGTTTTGGGCTCGATGGCGACGATGGCGCCGATTTTGCCTTGCATGAGCGTCTCGCCAAATTGCTGCAAGCCGATGTCGATGCTCAGCTTCAGGTCGTGTCCGGCGATGGGTGCCACATCGTTGGCCCCGTCGTTATAGCGTCCCTTGATTTTTCCCAGCGCGTCGCGGATGAGGATTTCCTCGCCCTTGCGTCCGCGCAGGTAGCGCTCGTAACTTTTCTCGATGCCCAGGTCGCCGGTGTAGTCGCCGGGGCGGTAGTACTCGTCGCGCTCGATGTCGCGCTGGTTGACCTCGCGGATGTCGCCCAGCAGGTTGCCCGCGCAGGTGTAGTTATACTGTCTGAGGATGCGCTGCACGATGTAGAACCCGGGGAAACGGTAGAGTTTTTCCTGCAGGCGACCGTAGTCTTGCGCCGACAGGTGATTCATGAAAATCTGCTGCGTGTAGGCCGAGTAGTTGCGGCTGCCCTTCATCTCGGCGATGCGCTGGTCGAAGGTCTCACGGCTGATTTGCAGCGTGTTGCAGAAGTCGAGCGTGTCAAAGGGGAGCACATCCTTGGGAATCATCACCAGGTCGTAGGCGGGCTGGTTGTAGACGATGAGGCTGTCGTTGCGGTCATACATCAAGCCGCGCGAGGGGTAAATCACCTTTTGCACAAAGGCGTTGCTGTCGGCATTCTCCTTGTACTTGCTCTCGAGTACCTGCAGTTGCACCAGTCGTGCTAAGTAGATGAGAACCAGCACGGTGATGAAGCCTCCGATGACCCACTTGCGATTTTCCAGATTATAATCTTTTCTCACGGCGCGTGCTCACTATAGTGTCTATACCCAGTATCAGCACAATCGACAGCAGGCTGCTCGCGCCAATGCGCATGAGCGTGAGCAGGCCGTCGCGCAACGTGAATGCTTGTACGGCAAACAGGATGGCGCAATACAGTATGGTCAGTGTCGCCATGTACTTGAAGTAGCCGCCCAGTCCCATCGAGGCAATCGAGGGCAGCGACATGCTGGTGTCGTCCTCGCGTGTGAAGTAGAGGTTAAACACGGGCAAGCGCAGGGCTGCCAGCAGGGTGCACGACAGCGCGTGCATGCCCGGCGTGTTGTTGAACACGTCGACCACGAGGCCCATCAAGAACGAGAGCACCATCACCCAGTTGATGCTCATCCCCACGGGGAAGCGCATGATGATGTAGATAAACACGATGGGCATGGCAACGCCGGCGATGAGGATTTTGTTGCACACGACCTGGATGAGGAGCATGATGAGCGTGAGCGGGATGAGTTGCAGCGTGGCTTTATTCATGAGCGTCACCTCCTTCCTGCTTTTCTTGCTTGGGCTCTTGCTTTACCTCTTGCTTGGGTTGCTGCTTGGGCTCTTGCTTGGTGGTCGTGGCGGGCTTGCTGGCTTGCTTGCTGGCGTCGTTCTTGCTGGCGTCGGTAGTGGTGTCCTCGCCGTTCTCACCACGTTGTAGCGCCTTGAGCTCGGCAGTCATGTCGTTGGTAATCACGCGCACGGTGCTCAGCTGGCTGAAGTTGGTGGTCAGTGCCACGCGCAGCTTCACAAAGCTGTCGTTCATGTCTTTCTCGGCATCAACGATGGTGCCCACGATGAGGCCCTCGGGGAAGACGGCGCTGTAACCGCTGGTGACAATGGTGTCACCCTGGTTAAACTTGATGTGCTTGGGCAACTCCTCGATGACGGCATAGCGCGGGTCTTTTCCGTCCCACACGAGGCTGCCAAAGTAGGCGCTGTTCTTGAGTTTGCACGACAAGCGCATGTGGCTGTTGAGCAGCGAGATGACGCGCGACGAGTTGGGGCCCACGACGTTGACGATGCCCACGACGCCGTTTTGGTCGACGACGCCCATTTCGGCCTTGATGCCCTGCTTGCTACCGCGGTTGATGGTGATGTAGTTATAGGGCTGCGCGATGCTGTTGCTAATCACGCGTGCCACCACGAAATCGTAGTGCTGAAGCACGGGTTGGCGGGGACTTTTCAGGCTGTCGGGCAGCTGCATACTCAGGTCGTTGACGCGCTCACGCAGCGCCACCACCTCCATCTCGAGCAGGGCGTTGCGCTCCTGCAGGTCGTTGTTGATGTCCTTGAGGTGGAAGTAGCTGGTGACGGCGCTAATGCCCTCGTACACAGTGGCCGACGCCGAGTTGGCCGACGTGAGGTAGACGCTTTGCTGGTAGGGATTGTTTTTAAACAGCAATACACAGCTCGCTATCGTCAACAGCAAGAAGACGAACCACGAACTGTGCTTGATAAAAAAAGTAATCAGATTATTCATCTGCCAGCGTCCCCACTAAACGTAACTGGGTTAAACCCTGTGCCCGATGAATTAGCGTTTCAAGAACTTGAAGTGCTTGATGTTCTTCAGTGCCACACCCGTTCCCTTAGCCACAGCGTGCAAGGGGTCCTCGGCGACGTGGAACTCGATACCAATCTTGTCGGTCAGGCGCTTGTCGAGGCCGCGCAGCAGCGCGCCACCGCCTGCCAGATAGATACCATTTTTCACGATGTCGCCATAGAGCTCGGGCGGCGTTTGCTCGAGGGCGCTGAGCACAGCGGCCTCAATCTTAGAAATCGATTTCTCGATGCAGTGGCAAATCTCCTGATAGCTTACCGGCACCTCCAGGGGCAACGAGTTCATCTGGTTAGGACCATGCACGATGTAGTCCTCGGGGGGATTGTCGAGCTCGACCAGGGCGCTACCCACGTTGATTTTGATTTGCTCGGCGGTGCGTTCACCCACCTTGAGGTTGTGGGCGCGACGCATGTGCTCCTGGATATCCTCGGTGAGGTCGTCACCGGCGATGCGGATGCTCTTGTTGCTGACGATGCCACCCAGCGAAATCACTGCAATCTCGGTGGTACCACCGCCGATGTCCACAATCATGTTGCCCTCGGGTGCCAGCACGTCGAGGCCGATGCCTAGTGCAGCAGCCATGGGCTCATAAATCATGTAAACATCGCGTCCACCGGCATGCTCGCTCGAGTCGCGCACCGCACGAATCTCGACCTCGGTCGAGCCCGACGGGATGCACACGACCATGCGCAGCGACGGCGAGAACCAGTGATTCTTGCTGCCCACCTTCTTGATCATTCCACGTATCATCAACTCGGCAGCAGCAAAGTCGGCAATCACGCCATCGCGCAACGGGCGCACCGTGCGGATGCCCTCGTGAACCTTGCCTTGCATCTCGCGAGCACGCTCACCCACGGCGATCAACTTGCCCGTCTTGTTGTCGAGAGCGACAACCGACGGCTCGTCAATCACAATTTTGTCGCGATGAATGATAATCGTGTTCGCTGTGCCCAGGTCCACAGCAATTTCCTGAGTAAAGGAGAAAAGTCCCATTTTGTATTATATCTTTTGTGTGAAGTCAAACATCTTCTTTAATTCAATCATGCCTTGTTGTGGGGTGGGGGCAGCACCGGCCAGCGAGTGGGGCAGGGGAGAAACACCCTTGCACCCGAGTGCCTGCAAGGTCGCTCGACCCCGCAAGAATACACTGCCGATGCGTGCACGCACCTCGACCGCTACCACAGGCGCGGTCCTTTTGGCGCTGCAAAATTATCAAAATCCCCGCAAACATCCCCCATATTTTCCAACTTATTTCCGCAAAAAAATCATTTTAACATTCCACCACATTTCGCGTTTTTCTCCTTCTTCTTACTAATCAATTGTTTACCGCCTTTCCCTTATGGAAAATGATAATACCACCCAGTTTTCTTGCATTTCATTAGGTCACGAGAACACATTTTTATGAGTGTTAATGGAGGGGGCAGGGGGTTGCACGGGTCGTTTTTTGTTGTTACCTTTGCAGTTCTATGAAGGCAACAAGATTAATACTCATTCTGGTGTGCACTGCGATGGCACTGGCAGCGCAGGCACAGGTCTCGTTTAGCGGTAACACGCACGAGGTCTTCCAGGAAACTCCGGCAGCAAGCACGGGGCTCAATGCAATATATGTGCTCTATAGCACCACTGGCGTGTCGATGTCTTACACGGCGCAGACCGACCGCACCGTCACTTGGCTCCAATATGGCAGCCAGGGTGGGGGATATGCCACCGAGGTGACGGGCATCACCACCAGCGGGCGCGTCACCACCATGGCGCAGGTTCAGGGCGATTGTGGCTACATCATCGAGGAGGGGACCGACCGTACCTACATCTGGGTGACCGACTACAGCAACTACTACCTGCACCTGAACGGATTGACGCCGCTGCAAGATGGCGACTGCAACACGGCAACGCTCAACGTGAGCGGGAGCGGCGGCACCATCGTCTACTACACCATCACGGGCGTGCGCAAGGAACTGCCCCGCAATTTGTCACTTTCTTACAATACACTCGTGTGGGACGAGTCCATCCCGTCGTGGCTCAGCGTCGACACCACCGAGGTGATTGAATCTTACAAAAGCACCATCTCGCTGCCCGCCCCCTACTGCAACACGACGTTCACCCTGAGCGGCGACCGTTTCCTTGAGTTCTGGGGCTTAGAGACCGAGCAGGTCACCAGCGACACCTACGTCACCTACGCCGTCGACGTCAAGACGGTGGCGACCCAGGAAAAACGCGAGAACGATAACGAGAAAACCGACGAAAGCAGCACGCTGGGCGGCTCGGCCCCAGCCGACATCACCTTCACGGCCTATCCGACCGATGCCGTGGTGTTTGGCGAGTGGCAGATGTCGCGCTCCAGCTCGTTCGACGACATCGAGTTGCGCTATAGCGAAAACGAGCACCAAGAGACGTTTACCGAGGAAGGCACAACCTACTGGCGCTTCCAGGCTGCCAACGATGACGGCTCGTGTAGCGTCGAAAGCGATACCTACACCGTGTCGATTGGCACCTCGGAACTCGTTTGTCCCAACGTGTTCTCGCCAGGTGTGACCGAGGGCATCAACGATGTGTGGAAAGTGTCTTATCGCTCAATCATCGACTTCCATTGCTGGATTTTC
>Ga0065711_1036110_pt1:12500-21437 | contig 21437 bp, 15 predicted proteins | sample Hoacrofraction12_FD_59098 | JGI IMG/M metagenome (GOLD analysis project Ga0065711, IMG submission 59098) | Hoatzin crop microbial communities from Cojedes, Venezuela - Epithelial fraction 12 v2 (version 2) | ecosystem: Host-associated > Birds > Digestive system > Esophagus > Crop... | reverse complement strand
TTTTTTTTTTTTTTTTAGCTTAGCAACTAAAATCAGTTCTAAAGGCTTAATAATAAAAATTGTTGAATGCTTCCACAAATTCATCTGGACCACGACAGAGTTTCATGTTTTTCCTTGAAGATAATTATCCTTTTTGTCATGTTAATCAAACCTCCATCTCCTTCTGAATTAGCTTCCCAAGTTTCTGAATTCTTGTTTTGATATTCCGAAGTTTTGATTGTATCTGAAAGGTCTGTCATCTTTTTTGACGGGGAGTAACACTGAAGTCACAAGTTGATATGAACAAAATCTACAACTCTCTCTCATAGTTTCTTGTTGGAGATAAAGTCAAACTTCTCTTCAGGAAGTGGACAGTCACTCAGTCACTATCTGAAGACAAGTTAGGAGATAGGAGAATTTGAATATACCTCAATTGTAAAAGCTATGATGAGGGCTAAATGATGTGGATGTAAAAAAGAACATGTGAGAAGTTGTTGTGTCTGACATGCAAAAAACCTAAAAAGTAATAGTGATGCTGGGATACATGGAGAGGTGTAACAAGGAAGCCAGACATGTTGCAGAGGGGAAAAAAGAGTAAGGAGAAAGCTCCACAGTAAAGGAAGTCAAAATACAGGGAAGGAGAAAGGCCAGATCTGCAAGGGGAATGAGACAGATGGTATTAGAAGAGAAGTCTGGCGATTCACCCAAGGAGTAAGTGGAAATGTGTTCCACATAAAGATGCAAAGAAATGATACCAGTTCTCTCCATTCAACTAGTAGGGTGGTTGCACTGCACACATCTACATGTAAATACATATATGTATTTAATTATACCATAGCTGAATCTATGTATCTAAAGCTATCATAGAAATAGTGAAAAGTTCTTGGTTTCAAGAACCTTTGAATTGGCAGCAAATAGCTTTGCGTTATGACTGCTGTATATTACTGCGTGAAGATCACTTCTGATAGCTACACATCCAGTCAAAACACAGAAACAGACCACAGGACCTCTGTGCAGTTCAGATTGCAAGAAGCTTCTGTTGACTTCACTGGAATTTGACCCGTCTACTTAACTCCATCTCCTGTAGCGGCATCAGAGCATAAAGCATAATATTATTCACATAACCCACCATGAAAAAAACATTAGTGACTTCACTGATAAAGGAATATCCATTGTAGCTATATATCACATAAGGAGTACCTAAAATAAAATAAATTACATTTGATGGTCATGATTAGTGCAAGAAGTAGTAAGAGGATCCTCTGAATGATGTGAAGACTTATGATTGAAATGAAGGTATTTGGAGAAGAATTGTTATACACCCTAAAGAAATTTAAACAATTTTTGTAATGGTTATAGCACATCAGTGATATTTTCCTGATTTGGAAAAATGATTGTAACTCGCTGGAAAGGTTTATTATGGAGCTGAATAATTTATACCTCACCATTATTTTTGATGGAAAGCAGAGTCAGAAGATTGTTAACTATCTTGATGTAAGTCAGGCACTGATTTGATCCCAGTGACAGCAGAGCACATTTTGGTTTTGTGCAGATGAGATGATAGAAATACTCACTGAAAAAAAATCTTAGTTTTTCTAACAAAAGCCTTCAAAATAAGAGAAAAATTTATATAATAGGTACATTAACACAAGACATGACCATACTCCTCAAAGAAGGGGTTCTTTCTCCATAAAATTCCTGTCAAACCACCTCTGCCCAAGCATTATGGTAATGTAAATGAAGGACAATACGACAAATAGAAGCAGGCTTCTTGGCATCACAAGGATTTTGTAACCTCATTTAACAGAGTTTGTGGCAATATTCAAGGAATCGGGGCAACCCAAAACTGGAAATGATGTATTTAGCACAGCCAGAAGGCCTACTGGCCCTGTACTACCATGGAAACCAGTGGAAATCAGTAATAAGTAGTGTCTCTCAAGGGTCCATACTGGCACCAATACTATTTAATATCTTCATTAGTGACATAGACAGTGGGCTTGAGTGCACTCCCACCAAATCTGCAGATGACATCAAACTGAGTGGTGTGGTTGGTTCACTAGAGGGAAGGGATGCCATCTAGAGGGACCTTGATATGTTAAAGAGGTGGTCCTGTGTGAACCTCATGAAGCTCAAGGCCAAGTGCAGGGTCCTGCACCTGATACAGGGCAACCCAATGTATCAATAAAGGCTGGGGGATGAAGGGATTGAGAGCAGCCCAGCTAAGAAGGACTTGGGAATACTGGTGGATGAAAAATTGGACATGAGCCATCAATGTGTGCTTGCAGTCCAGAAAGCCAACCACACCCTGGGCTGCATCAAAAGTAGCATGGCCCACAGGTCGAGGGAGGCGATTCTCCCCTTGTAGTCCAGTCTCACGACACCCCAGCTGGAGTACTGCATCCAGCCTCGGGGTGCCCAGTACAAGAAAGACATGGACCTGTTGGAGCAGGTCCAGAAGAGGGCTGCAAACATGATCCGAGGACAGGAACACCTCTCCTATGAGGAAAGGCTGAGACAGTTGAGGTTGATCAGCATGGAGGAGAGAAGGCTCCAGGGAGAACTTCTTGTGGCCTTTCAATGTTTAAAGGGGGCTTATAAGAAAGATGGAGAAAGATTTTTTACCAAGGCCTGTAGTGACAGGACAAGGGGCAACAGTTTTAAAATGCAAGAGGGTGGGTTTAGATTGGACATAAGGAAGACTTTTTGTACAATGAGAGTGGTGAGCCTCTGGAACAGGTTGCCCAGAGCAGCTGTAGATGCCCCATCCCTGGAAACATTCAAGGTCAGGCTGGAGGCAACTTTGAGCAACCTGAACTAGTGGAAGCTGTCCCTGCCCGTGTCAGCGGTATTTGACTAGATGATCGTTAAATGTTCTTTCCAACCCAACCCATTCTGTCGTTCTATGATCCCTTTGGCTGAACAGCTCCCTGTGTAGTCGTTGACAGAAAATTTCTGTCTTTGTGTAACATTCCCAAGAAAATAATTATCAGAATGTGACCCCCTTGGGTTATTGCTCACAGCAGGGATCCCAGTTTGAATCTTATTCAGCTATTGTGGGAGAAAATCTGCCACTTTGTTCAATGACCAAGAGACAAGCTCTTCTAACATATTAAAAGATTTGTTGACAGAAGTCAGCAACTAGTTTGTTAGACATCTTCACTTTTATTACCATCTTGTAATAGGGCTTAGAATATATATTGGAATATTTCATGCCTAAATACTGAATCAAAAATATTTTTGCTGAAAGGCTAGTAGATGCTTTTAAAAGGAATAAAAGATACTAAAGATCTCTTGGTACATGGTAATGATGCTAAATATATCAATAAAAGTAATTTCCTAAGTAGTCCTGTGCTAAAGTGCTTTCTTCTCCTAACCACAAACAGTTTATAATATGACATTTACACAAAATTCACTTATCCACTCCCTGGCTGGAGTCTTCGGATGAAAGAGATATCCCACCTTAGTGACTATTACATATTTATTGAAGTGTCCCTGTGTTACGGTTTATGCTGTAGAGAAAGCCATGCCTGCAAAAATCTGAGCTTCTGAGCATGAAAATTCACCTTGAGGAATGACACATTTCCACCTGGAACAAGCATTTGCCTGAATAGTAAATCTGACTTCATGTAGATAGGCACAGAGTGCTGACTGTAGCCTGGTAGCAGACACATGGGTAACAGCTGCAGTGCTGCACAAAGGATCCTCCAGAAAGGCCCTCAGGCTAAAAAGTCCCTCCCCTCCACATTCACTCTCTGCAGAAATATCTTCAGGGTTGACTATGAGCAAAGTGGCAGCTATACACAGGAGAAAAATAGGAGTGTATTCATTGTTTCGGGTGTAGCACAGGATACACTCACTTGGACAGGATTTGGACCTCTGTCAGTCAGTCCATTTGCTCTCACCGGATATGATCCCCACACAGGTATTTTGGCCATAGGAAATTGCATGAGCTGCCTCAGTGCCAGCTAAAGCTGCATATACGCTCAGGTCTCCTGTACACTGTGTCAGATTCAGTGAATCTGCACAGCTATATTGGATACCTTAGGGTATCTGGAAAGACACTAGATTTTTCAGAAAAACCACCACTGAATGATGACACCCAGCAGAAAGGCTGACCTCAGGTCCTTCTTTTCACAGGTGCAGGTGTCTTTGCTGTAAGTGACCTGATATCACCTGCCACAGGACCAGCTGGGATTTGTAGGTAGGCTTTTCCTCAGTGGATGTCTGATGCTGTTTCTCAGGTATGAAGTGGAATTCAGTGTGCTGGAGAGAGCTCTGTCACACCCAGTGCTGAAGCAGCCTTTGCACATGTAGTGATTTTGGCTGTGACAGAGCTAATTTTCCTCGTAGCAGTTTGTATGGTGCCATGTTTCGGATTTCTGACTGAACAACGCTGATAACACAGTAATCTTTTAACTGTTCCTGAAGAATGTTTGCAAGTGTCAAAGACTTATCCATTTCTCCCTCTTCTCCCACAGTGAATAGATTGGGTGTGTACAAGAGGTAGGGAGGGGACACAACTGGGCAGATAACCCAAACTAACCAAAGAGAGGTTCCATGCCATACAATGTCATGTTCAGCAACAAAAAGGAAGAGGAGGGGGATTTAGGGAGGGTAGCCGTCTTTTGCTCAGGAAATGGCTGGACATCAGTCTACCCATGGGAGGTGGCAAGCGATTGCCTTTGCATCACTTGTTTTGTTTTCTCTCTTTCTTCTGCCACGTCTCCTTTGTTTATTGAATTATTTTTATCTCAATGCATGAGTTTTAACCTTCCGTTTCTCTTCCTCTGTTCCACTGGTGGTGGGGGATAAGGGAAGTGAGTGAGCAGTTGTGTGGTGTTGAACTGCCTACCTGGGTAAACTAGCAACAGCATGGCATAATCAAAAGTTTTATTCTTGTATCCTGTCTTCTTCCAGGCAGTTAATAGTCTCCACGTTTGCATTCCACATGCTTGAGACAGGAAGAAAGATCAGGGAATCTAATTACATTGACTGGCAAACAATTGGCAAATTCACCAGTTAAGTGCTCAAGGCCAGACTCTGAAAGTAGTGACACTGTCTCTTGTCCAAATTAATCTTTGTTTACTGACATTTACCCTTAACTACAGTGCTGAACATGTCCTAAATCACTCCACAACAGAAGGGTGCACGTTAGAGGACAGTATGTGTCATGGCCAGGTTCTCTTGGGTTGCACTCAATTAATGCTCCAAGGGAGCACATACCAGACTTCGTTGAAGGGTATATTGTTCTCAGTTTGGTTTTGTTCCATTCCTGAAGGCCTTTTTTATTCCTTCTCTCTCAGCATTTTCCAGACAGAGTGCCACTTATGACTGCCTTTCAGCAAATTAAGACCTGGATGGGTAAACAATGCAGACATGGTTGCAGAAGCTGCAGTACAAGCTACCAAAACCCTATGATCTTAAGGGATGTGAGCACTGGTGACATATCTGCAGAGGCTGTTTGGGTACTTGGCAAAGGCCAGCAGAAGTTACTGACTCTGTAATCAAAATTTCCTGTTCGGTATGTTCCATCCCAACAGTCCTGCCGTTCATTTCTACTTTTTTTATTGGAAATTATATTTTCCTGTTATTTAATGAGAGGCTTCTGAAATTATTACTCATCTGTAATTCATTAAAAATGGCAGAAACTAATTTCTTCCACAGATATGAACAAGGGCCAGATTCTGCAATGAACTATATAACCTGTGAAGGTTTACTGAGGTCTCTGGAGTTGTTTGGGCTGTAGACTGCTGAATCATGTGGCACAGAAACTGTATAAGGGAACAAAAAACGAGACATAGGTGGGTTTCACACATCTCTGTCTGATATCATGATATGTCAAACTATGTAACATTTGAGCATCCTGAAATTTGGATCTACTGAATCACGTCTAGGTTACTGTGGATCCAGGCCTGATACCAGGAGAGGTATTTTAGTTGCAACTCCAAGTGGGGATAGATGGTTCCTGAATACCCTAGTCCCCAGAGGTAACCCTGTCTGCAGCATCTCCCTGTTTAGCTAATTTGGTGCTACACCTTCCCAGTACAGTGACTTACACCTATGGTACCACCTATGGAAGCAAGGGCAAGTGACTCAAGCGGAGTACAGGGGTCTCGTTAGGTCATACACAGAGCAAATTAGAAAGGCAAAAGCACAGCTAGAACTCAGGCTGGCCACTGTTGTAAGGGACAAAAAAAATGTTTTTACAAATACATCAACAATAAAAAGAGGGCCAAGGAGAGTCTGTGTCCATTATGTGATGTGAGGGGGAATATTGCCAACAAGGATGAAGAAAAGGCTGCGGTCCTTAATGCCTTCTTTGCCTCAGCTTTTAGTAGTCAGACTGGTTATTCCCAGAGTACTCAGTCCCCAGTGCTGGAAGACAGGGAAGGAGAGTAGATCAAACCTCTCATAATCCAGGAGAAAGCAGTTAATGACTTGCTATGCCACCTGGACACTTACAAGTCTATCGGACCAAATGGGATCCATCCAAGAGTACTGAGGGAACTGGTGGAGGAGCTGGTCAAGCCACTCTCCATCATCTATCAGCAGTCCTGGCTAACAGGGGAAGTCCCACATCACTGGAGGATTGCCAATGTAACACCCAGCTACAAGAAGGGCCAGAAAGAGGATCCCAGGAACTACAGGCCTGTCATGACTTTGGTCCCGGGCAAGATTGTGGAGCAGATCATCTTGAGTGCACTCACTGGGCATGTGAAGGACAACCAGGGGATCAGGCCCACCCAGCACGGGTTCACGAAAGGCAGGTCCTGCTTGACCAACCTGATCTCCTTCTATGACCAGGTAATCTGCCTAGTGGATGAAGGAAAGTCTGTGGGTGTCATCTCCCTGAACTTTAGTAAGGCCTTTGACAGTGCTCCCCACAGAATCCTCCTGGAGAAACTAGCGGCCCATGGTTTGGATGGGTGTACTCTTTGCTGGACGAAGAACTGGCTGAATGGCCGAGCACAGAGAGTGGTGGTGAATGGTTTTAAATCCAGCTGGTTGCTGGTCATAAGTGGTGTTCCCCAGGGCTCAGTTTTGGGTCCGGTCTTGTTTAACATCTTTATTAATGATCTGGATGAGGGGATTGAGTGCTCCCTCAGTAAGTTTGCAGATGACACCAAGTTGGGTGGGTGTGTCAATCCACTTGAGGGTAGGCAGGCTCTGCAGAGGGATCTGGACAGACTGGATCAATCGGCCAAGGCCAGCGGTCTGAGGTTTAACAAGGCCAAATGCTGGGTCCTGCACTCCGGTCACAAGAACCCCATGAAGCACTACAGGCTTGGGGAGGAGTGGATGGAAAGCTGCCCAGCGGAAAATGACCTTGGAGTGATGGTCAACAGCCGGCTGAACATGAGCCAACAGGTGCCCAGGTGGCCAAGAAGGGAAACGGCATCCTGGCTTGTATCAGGAATAGTGTGGCCAGCAGGACTGGGGCAGTGGTCGTGCCCCTGTACTTGGCACTGGCGAGGCTGCACCTCGAGTACTGTGTTCAGTTTTGGGCCCCTCACTACAAGAAGGACATTGAGTTGCTGGACCACGTCCAGAGAAGGGCAACGAGGCTGGTGAGGGGTCTAGAGAACAAGTCTTATGAGGAGCAACTGAAGGAATTGGGGCTGTTCAGTCTGGAGAAGAGGAGGTTGAGGGAGGACCTTATTGCTTTCTACAACTACCTGAAAGGAGACTGTAGTGAGGCAGGTCTCAGTCTCTTCTCCCAAGTAACTAGTGATAGGATGAGAGGCAATGGCCTCAAGTTGCAACAGGGGAGGTTTAGATTAGACATTAGGAAAAATTTCTTTACTGAAAGAGTGGCCAGACATTGGAATTGGCTGCCCAGGGAAGTGGTGGAGTCACCATCCCTGGAGGTGTTTAAAAATATGTAGATGGAGCACTTCAGGATATGGTTTAGTGGGAATGGTGGTGCTGGGTGGATGCTTGGACTTGATGATCTTAGAGGTCTTTTCCAACCTATGATTCTATGATTCTACGATGTTATGATTACACAGCACCAGCTCAGAGCAGCTGTAATGCTGGATCCTGTCAGAAGAGGATAAGATCTTATAGTATACCTACTTCTCCCTGTGCCCTGCATAAGGCACCTGGGTACCACACACAGTAATCCGGGCTGCACTTTGAGGTCAGACTTCGAGAAAGAACGTGTAACATTTAGTTGTGTGGTGCCAGTCCCTCAGCCTGAAAGCAACCGTAGTTAATAAAAGTTCAAGTGTAATTAGGCAGCCCGTTCGGTTCTCTTCTTCTCTTGAAATGCATTTTTAATATGATCAAGCTTCTCATTCAGCAGAGTAAGTAGGGTATGATCCAGTAATACATAGGGAATGATAAATTTTTGTGAGACTCAAAATGCTGCTGTTGATAAACACTGAAGGCCAACAGAAAATATCCTTGGGCACCTCTAATAGAGGAAGAACTTTTTTGTATGATGAGAGAATTTGTAATTTATTTGTGTGCTGACATCCTGTGTGGAAGATGAAAGTGTACAGCAAAGTGAGATTGACAGGGGGAGCTGGCCCACTAAGAAAACGAGAAAGTTCCTTAAGCAGACTGCACCCTATTAGCTATTCTATTTTTCTTTACGATGCCAGTGGAGTAGTTCTCTCCAACACATATTTTTCATGTCATCCGTTTGGCATGTAATACGGTTTGTGAGGGTGGTTAATATGCAGTTAATTAATTAGAGATTTGCCACTGAAAAGAACCTTCTGTTCAGTATGACCTGGTGACTGACTGCTCAGAGGAAAGAAATGTGTGGCTTGGATATAAAAACTACCAACTGAAAAGTTTTATGCAATTGACTTCACAGAATTATATAAAGCTAATCCCTCAAGCAAGAGTTGCTTTTCTTGCTGTTCCCCAATCCTATCTTTCTCTTTCTAAAAACTCTTTTTACTATTTTTTATTCTTTTATCTTCTGTTGCACCCAGAGGCTGCACCAAG
>Ga0065711_1036110_pt1:0-7500 | contig 21437 bp, 15 predicted proteins | sample Hoacrofraction12_FD_59098 | JGI IMG/M metagenome (GOLD analysis project Ga0065711, IMG submission 59098) | Hoatzin crop microbial communities from Cojedes, Venezuela - Epithelial fraction 12 v2 (version 2) | ecosystem: Host-associated > Birds > Digestive system > Esophagus > Crop | place... | reverse complement strand
TATTTGAGCTATTAGCCGCTTCAATCTCCTGCCCACAAATAATTGATGAGTTTCTATTAAAGATTGACAAGCCGGCAGACTGCAAAGCATTTTTACTAGAAAATGTACCATGGATAGCAAATATGCATTCTACTTTTTATTCTGTTCTACATATTAACAGTTTTGGAGTTGAATTTTTTGTTTCTTATAGATTTGTTTGTCGATATTTGATTAGGAAGAATTTACAAGTACTAGAAAGAAAAAAGAAAGAGAGAGAGAGAGAGAGAGAGAGAAAGCAAGCAATGCACAAACACACGTCAGAATTCTCCTTAGCCGTTTTTCATGTGTTATTACTGACTGTTTCATGTAAATTTTTTTAAGATTCCTTTCTACTCATCTTCTCTGTTTCTGGGTTGGACTATTGGGATGCATTAAAAAATGTGAAAATGTAAATTCTACTAATGTTAACAGAGCCCATGAACAGCAGCAAGTTCCTCATCAGCATTGTTCATGTGTAGGCAGAGTGATAAAACTCAGCTCTGCTTTTCATGAGAAGTTATGTATTTATAAAATAACATGGCAAAAATAAGTAGAAAATCTTTGATGTATAGGTTTTAATTCATAAAGAAAAAACATTGACCAGTGCAAAATTCTGAGAACTCTGAGTTTTATTCATAATATATGTCCCTGTTATTTGTAAACTCAAAAAGATTTCCTGCTAATAGATTTTCAAGACTTACAAACTGGCTGTAAACTCTTTTTTTTTTTGCTTTCTTATGATGGTTTGTTGAATAAATGTACTTGCATTTTATTCAGTCATCATTCTTGCAGAATAACCATTGTTTTAAGTCACATATTAGATGACAAATAAAAGCATCATTTCTTCAGTGGAATCAGACTTGGAAAGAAAAGGGGGACAAGAAGAGAGAAAAAGAGATCTGGATATTTTTAAATTTGCAATCTTAAAATTTGCTTAAACAAATAAAGAGTAACTACATCAGCTATTTTTTATTCTCAGCATCTGACTGATTCCATCTTTAAAATTCTGCAGGTAGGCAACAACATAAGCAAGCAAGAAAACTGGACATTAGATGCAACCTCAACAAGTTTAATTTATTATTACTACATGATTTTCCTTTGTGTTAATAAAATGTTATTCTTATGCCAGAATTCCCACACAGTAACAAAAAACCAAAACTTATTATTTTTAACCTGTAAGGTATTGCCACAGTAAAATGAATATTCAGGGAATTTTTTTCAATATTTATACTCTCAGATAATCCCATCTAACAAGCAGTTAATACGCTGATGTGTACAGGAATATTTTTGATGACACAGATCACTTAAGACAGATTGTCTACTCGTAGATAAACCTACATACACCACAAATCAAAAGTTACTACTTCAGAAAACTCCAGCTGCTAGATGAACAGACCTGCATGCATTTTTGGCTCACAGTGCATGTTCCATAATAGGTTGTGCAATAGGATTTCATTTAACTATTTCAGTTCAAATATTTGTTACTGCCCACTTTGGGGAGACAAAATTAAAATGGTTTAGTGGCTTACAAGATATGTAAGGAATAAAAAGAGAAGCTGAAGCATCTTAGAAATGCAGAAGGTATATTATTAAAAAATAATAGAATACAAATACTAGGGAATGTCTTTGTTATGTACAATGTTACTGGCTACGTATCTTAGCTTCATTTTGTATTTATGAATATATTTTCAGTAGAAGGATAAATAGGTGAAAATAGTTCACTACCATATGATTTGTTTTATCCTTAGGCATCGCCTGGGGTTACTGGTACAGCCCTGGCTCTCAGTACCGAAAAGTGAAATGTGCAACAATGAAAATTTTATTAAAACGTATGTTAACCCATTACAGTATGTTCACTTCCAATTCTTTGTAAGAATGCATGATGTATCATTTTGTGTGTGTCATTTTTTTAAAAAGATATGAGTCAAGTAGAGGAGCAAATTTAATGGGAGAATTTTATGGGAAACATTATACAAATGGCAGAGTGTGCGATTCCCATTATTAAAATAATTTGTCATTGTATGAAAAAATGGTATAAATTTCAAGAAAGAGTCTTCTTTAGTTATCTGCCCTTTTTTAATGACAGCGGCTTTTGTGCAGTAAAGGCAGACACGTTTTCAAGCAAAGCCCATTTCAGACCAGAATTTCTGAGAGCCCTATTAATGTTTCATGCTAATCAAGGAGAGTGGGAAATAGAGCTGACAGGTGCTTTCTACTCTGCTTATTCCTGTCTTCCTGCATTAGACATTACTAGCTAAAAAAGAGCCAATATGGTTCCTTTCCAGTGCATGTGGCTACAAGTGCAGGAATGAAATACTTCTTTTTATAAGTTTATAGTTGTTTTTCTTATTGCTTCCACTGGTGAAATCCACAAATATATAGGTGCAGTAATTATTAATAAAAAATTATTTTACTTCAAACCATGACCTGAATCGGGCTCTGAAGTTTCCCCCCCAGCACACTTTGGAAACTCCAGTGTGTTGGTCACACATCTTCTGAGACAAACTGAGGTCCACCTGAGATCCTTGTTTTAACAGCATACACAGTAGTATTTCCATCCGAGCCGGGAAGAAACATGTACCTTTACTCTAGGACAAGTCTTTTTGATTAAGAAATGCCGAGGTGAGGAACAAAAAGTAAGCTCTTCACAAGGCAGCTTGAAGACAGATCATGCAAGCTGCAGCGGGCATTGCTGGGGGTTGCCCTCTGCCACCCTCCTGTACCTCAGGTACGTGACTTGTACTCCGTGCTAGTCACGCAGAGCAGCAGCACTCTGAAGTAAGTGCTTGCATCCCCTCCACAGCTCAAGGGGAGAGCAACGTGCCTTTGAAAGCCTACCGAGAAGTCCCATCTGGATGAGTTTAGGCTCACAAGTTAGGCAGGGAGGCTTTCCCTCTGGAGGCCCTCAAAGGCACACGTCCCCAGCGCCTGCGCGCAAAGTTTTGGTGCTTCCTTTGGGAAGCCTGCTTCAATAGGCAGTTAAACACAGATATGCCAGTTAGGCACCCAAGTGAGGTAGACCAGATTGTAGCCTCTGACAACAAAATGGCTGAAGTCTGCAAGCTGGGACTTTACAGAACTGTATTTGTACTACACACACGGGGAATTTCGTAACTGCAGCAGCTAGCAATCCTTAAATCAGCTTTGCTGAAATAATCAGGAAAAAGAGAAACCGAGACCACTGTTTCGGTATATTGCTTTTTCCATGCAAAGCAGATATTGTTAAACCATCCTAATCATGCGTGACAGTCAGCATGGCTGCTTTTTCTTCAAATTATAATATATACAGTAACTCAAAAAATATTGATTTACTTTAGTATCTCTATAGACATTTTGAGCATTGAAAAAAGCTACATTTTTTTAACTGATATTACTTTCTATCATAAAACTTAACTGAAGTAGATCCCTAATCTGGATCATTTAACATTGATTTAACTCATGCCTCTTTGATTTTGTTTGCTGGTAATTTACTGTTTTAAGTTCAACTGATAAATATATTCTCACATATTTGAATATGTATGAATCCAGCTTAAACATGTCTATATTAAAAATCCGAAACAGTTTAGCTAAATTCTTTTGAACCAGAGTAACCTTCCCTCATGGCATAGACATGAATTTATTTAAAAATTGTATGTTATAAGATGAAAACAAATACCACCTTTCTCTGGCAGGACACAAACCAATGTTTCTTATTCACTTGTTTTAAGGGAACTGCCAGCACTTCCCTGTCAAATTTATTTTGCTGTTAAGAATACATGATTTCTACAGTGAATTGTGTCTACCTTCTGACATAATCAGTATGAAGTAAGATTGCCAAAACAGTCAAATTCAATTTCTTAGAAGAGTGTTTTCTCAATGTCATTAGAACCCTCTTATATGTTACTCATATAACGATGATGAGGCACAAGTGACTCATGGTACCAAAGGATTTGTACCTACATTGTCCTGTTTACAATGTTAAATATTGTATACTTAAAAAAATACTGCTTTAATATATCTTTTGCTTCTGTCAAAAGTGAAGCTCTTTTAAAGTAAATTTAAAAATGAATGAATCATTTCTCCCTACATATATTCTGCAAAGTTTCCGTTATCTACATGTCGTACATGGGAATGACACTGGTGCCTACAGGGTAGGACAAAATGTTATGAGTTTGTACAACAGAAGTTGTTAAAGATATATTTCAGAAGCATGAAGAATGGAATTCTCTAGCAACAAGAATCTCAGATTTTTAAGCTTAACTCTGCACCAGAATTGTTTATAAACTTATTTTCATCAGTTCCCTATCTTTAGTTTTTGTTTAAAGGATTTAATCCCGGGAAACTTCAGAGGGTTTACTTTCTGACTTTGATACTTCCCATCTATTGTGGGGAAACTGGAAAGCTATAGCCATTTCACCATTGGAGGGTAACTTTCTAAAACCCACGGAGACCATCACATAAGTGAGAAGCCTCCACTTCACCCCTTGGGTAACACCACTTAGACTGCCAAAAGCCCTGTGAGCTCCACCTGCCCTCAAATTCCCTTAGCTGATGTCAAGATTACCTGACAACCTTGTTTACATTTGGCCTCTAAACTTACGGAAGGGTATCATCTAAGCAAGATTCTCCATGCACATTTTTTTTTATGCTTAGGAAGTGTTTACCACAACACAGAAGTTTAGAGGTATATAGTGAGTCTACAAGACTACAGTATTTGTTAGTGTCATAGACAGGTCCATTGTAATGTGACTCCTGAAAGTAGCTTCCATAATCTGTTCTTTTTCCAACGTACTAGTCTTTTTTTCCTTCAGTGGAGAAGTGACTGAAGGAGAGACTGTTTTCTTCGTACTGATCATGATTTCAGAAGTCATGGATGTTCCTAAGGCAGTGATTTTTTTTCTTCACCCTGCAGTGCTGAATTTCAGTTCATAGTGTTGTTAAAGCACTGAGACATTCTGTTGTAAATTAATATTAAAAAATATCTGGTTCATCCCAACACATTTCAAATTAAATATTTTCTTTCTATCCTTCTATCTGGAACAGTCACTTAAAGACGAAGATTGAATATGTGCATGTATGCATTAATACGGTAAATTATTTGCTATCTTCGTGATGAAACAAAAATATTAATATGTTCTTATGAAAGCTCTTTTGGGACCCCTCCCAAAACATAGAGACAAGTTAAGAATGCCAGGTTTTCAATACAAATCTTGAGCATGTCCTGTACTGTAACTCCTAGCAAGTACTAAATGCTGTTGAACTTCCACCTACTAAAAACAGTTATTCCTTGCACCAAAGCAGAAGGCGGCCTGCTTTCGTCAAGGTTTGAGACCAGGAGATAGGTGCATTTGCAGACAATGTACTGCATATGCCACATCCAGATTCCAAAGCTCACTGTCATTAAATCTTGGTTTCTTCATTTACTCTACATTTACATTTATGCAACCGAGACTTTGTATTTGTGCAAATAGGTTGCGCATGGGAGAGTCCCACTAGGATTGTGAAGGGAAACTTGTAGAATGTTTCACATTGGCATTTCAAAATCTTCCGCATCAAAACTGTGTTCTGTAGATATGAACAGATGTCCCTTGCTCAAAAATTAGTTGCTTCTTCCCCCTCCTCATCCTGCTTTCTCTGCAACAATTCATAATAGTGTTGATTTTGTATGAAGACTATCTGCAAACAATATTATTTCTCTGGCTCCCTCAAGAAAACTTAACTAAGACCCGTTTGGCCCATCATGGCAGATACGTCATTTGTACAAAATCCCAATAGAAAATTCCCTTCCTGAGCAGATTCTACAGTCCAGGCAGACAAGCCATATCCAGGCTAAGAAAAACGTAGACACAGAAAGTTTGTGTTTGGGTTTCATCATACCTGTCCTTTGATTTCTGGGTTTGACAGTCAGCTTTCAGAATAACACCCTTAGACCCTGGTTCTTTATACTCCTTTTAGATGTTAATATTTAGAAAAAAAGTGAGCTGGTCACTAGAAGGAACCAAACATTTTCTTCTTTAAAGAGCATCCGGGCAACTAGCTGAGGTGAAGATCTTGGCCACCCACTGTCCTGGAATTCATAGGTAGTGGCTGGGCTGGTAGTGAAACTGGATGTCTCAGATCCCATCACATTGCCCAGCTATCACAACTTGCTGCCTCTGAGTTCAGGCTACGGAAGGACAATGTTTAGCTGTAGCAAAGAAGAGTAAAAGAAAGGCAGGTTGCTCCTATTAGGTTAAAGCAAGCAAGGCACTACAGATCTCCATCTACAGTGATATGCCCTAACAAACACTGTGCATTTAATGAACAGGACCAAATTCTCCTTTAATTTATGCAAGTGAAGCTCCATTGGCTTCAACAGAGTTAGCTCTGCTGTAATTGAGAGAAGAATTTGGCCCAGCATCTGTAATAAATCATTAATGAGCATGTAGTAAGATAAGTTTTAATGATTAATTAACAATGTATTTTTTTGAGAAAAGTATTCTTAACATGCCCTTAATATATCAAGTGATAATTACCATATTAAAAGCCCACTGATTAAGGCAATTAATTATGTGCTTAATTTATTTACTAATTAAGATTTAATATATGTATAGTTAAGTAATTGCTAATGAGTATTTCACATTTGCTAAACAGGTCTGGCAGTAATTACATGGGAAACACTGTAAAATCATTCGTCTAGTGATTATGTGAAAAAATGCAACATTCTTTGGGGTTTTATTCTTTCTTTTTACCAGGTTCCCCTCCCCCCGCCTCCCCAGCCCCCAATGAATTACTTGGCTTGCATTTTTCTCCTTGGTGAATGGAATGTTTGCTAGAATGCAAGCTTCACAGGTCTGAAAGGGCAGTGTTTCTGGATGCATATGATGAAACACGTTTCTGAAACACAACTCAGTCACTCCTACGTGAAAACTACAATCTTCCCCCTTCGTGCACACAGAGCTAAAGCCTGCACTTTTCTTAGTTTGTATTCAGATCTTACTCAGGCAAAATGTCAGCTGATGTTAACTAGATTTTGCCATGTTCGGATCGCAGCTGTTTTAGTGTTGGTTATGGCAAGAACCTTTGGCTCCTGAGCTGGACTCTTCTGTCTTTAATTCATATGCAATGTGGGAGAGATACTCATCTTTCAGTCAGATGCAGGTTCCTTAAATCATAGCATAGGCAGTATCTGTATTTGCAGTCCTTACTTTAAGTCTTTGTGTGGACAAAACTCCAATTAAAGCTCATGAAAGTTTTGTCTAAGCAAGCAACACAGCAACAGGCTCACTTTTAGACATACCCAACTACACACAGCGAACTCCTGAGGTCCTTTTTTGTGGAGGATGAAGCATTAACTTGTAGAAGAACTTAACTTAAAGAACTGGGGACATGTGAGCAATCCAGCATTTTCTCTATGAGGCCATGAAGCCTTAGCATAAGGCCGCAGAGCCTTAGCATAAGGCCGCAAGGGCATCTAGAGGACAAACGGTGGTATAAACAAAGGAATGAATGCAAAGAAAAATG
>Ga0065711_1005664_pt1 | contig 21439 bp, 14 predicted proteins | sample Hoacrofraction12_FD_59098 | JGI IMG/M metagenome (GOLD analysis project Ga0065711, IMG submission 59098) | Hoatzin crop microbial communities from Cojedes, Venezuela - Epithelial fraction 12 v2 (version 2) | ecosystem: Host-associated > Birds > Digestive system > Esophagus > Crop | place... | reverse complement strand
TCCTCATGTTCAGATGGAACTTCCTCTGCTTCAGTTTGTGCCCATTGCCCCTTGTCCTGTCGCTGGGCACCACTGGAAAGAGTCTGGCCCCATCCTCCTGACACCCACCCTTAGGAAATTTATAGGCATTTCTAAGGTCCCCTCTCAGCCTTCTCTTCTCCAGGCTCAACAAGCCCAGCTCCCTCAGCCTTTCCTCGTAGGAGAGATGCTCCAGTCCCCTCACCATCCTCATAGCCCTCCGCTGGACTCTCTCCAGTAGCTCCTCATCTTTCCTGAACTGGGGAGCCCAGAACTGGACACAGTACTCCAGATGGGGCCTCACCAGGGCAGAGTAGAGGGGAAGGAGAATCTCCCTCGACCTGCTGCCCACACTCTGCTTAATGCATCCCAGGATCCCACTGGCCTTCTTGGCAGCCAGGGCACACTGCTGGCTCATGGTCAACTTGTGGTCCACCAGCACTCCTAGGTCTTTCTTCGCAGAGCTGCTCTCCAGCAGGTCCGCCCCAAGCCTGTACTGGTGCCTGGGGCTGTTCCTCCCCAGGTGCAGGACCCTGCACTTGCCCTTGTTGAACCTCATCAGGTTCCTCTCTGCCCAACTCTCCAGCCTGTCCAGATCTCGCTGAATGGCAGCACAGCCTGCTGGTGTATCCACCGCTCCTCCTAGTTTTGTGTCATCAGCAAACCTGCTGAGGGTACACTCTAACTCTGCCTAATGAAAATTTCTCCTGACCCCAAGTACGGTGAGAGGTTGAACTTATCATCAAGACATACCTTGCAGGACACTGCTCATCCACGCAACACCCAACTAACAAAATCTCAGATGCACACTGTGCACAGTACACAGAACAGACTGCTCTTCCACTGTGTCTTTTCTGGACGCTGGAAATACACGATCTCCTTCATGGGCCAGTTCAGGTCTCAAGATGGAAGTCAGTATTGTGACCATCTCATAGACCATCTCTTTCCATCTTCATTTTGGCAATATCATCACAGCAAACATCTGCAATTGCCTGGCGCTACTCTTCTATTGTTTAACCAACCATTCTACGAATTTGATAAAATTCCTCTTACGGTTTCAATAGTGTTTCAACACTCATTTCAAAACTAAATGCCTCTCAGGAAAAACACAAAGCCCAAAACAAACAACTGCCCTACACACCCTTTTTTCATTTCCAGCCGTAGCCATTTAATAACAACCAATTTATACCTAGTGGATCTTGTAAGGATTATCCTGGAACTTAAATAATTCCTCCTCTTTCATGGCATTTATCCTCTGACAGTATTTATAAAGATTAACATATATCCCCTTCTCAACCTCTATTCTGCTAGGACAAGTGAACCATACTCTTTTAATCTGCTCTCAATATAGATTCTCCTAATCATCCTAGCAGCAATTCTCTCTACCTGTTTCACAGTTTAAATTAATCTTTCTTGAACATGGGTGACAAAAACAACATACAATTTTTCAGTGCTTTATACACACAAATCTGTATCTTTAAAAAATATATTTTCTATTGTGTATGAGAATCACATAAGTTGTTGTTTGTGGTTTTTTCCTGGTATGGTGCAGCTACACCACTGCTTGGTGCATCTGCAGCAGCAAGTGGTCTACACATCCACCCGTTCTTTACATTCTGTATTTACCATATGGACACATAGAGTGGTCCACCACACAGCACACAAAAGTGACCAAGGGAAGGAAGATCTGTCTGCTTCTAACAGCTATGAGAACCATCAGCTGGAGATGAAAAATGCTCAGAGGGTTTAAAGCAGAACGTGGCTGTGAATAGTGTGGGGGGAGGGGAGGTGGGCTGAGAGGCAAACTTGTGGAAATGAAGATGTGGAACCCCGTCGAAGAGCAACCACAAGTATTCTGGCAGAGAGGGGGGAACATACTTCAATCAAATCTGTCCTGGAGAAATTAAATCAGAGTCTCTTCAACTGGTGTGGAACCAGTGCTAAGACACCTTTTCTGGATGAAACAAGCTGAGATGGGAGGGCAAGTGGAAGGATGAGAGCACTGGGATGATGGTGAGGAGACATCACACATCATTAGTGCCACGGCCATTCAGGCATTAACAAAAATAGAGCCAACGTGGTCTGCTGGAGAGTACCAACATTGGAAGGGGGACAGGCAATACACCAGGTGGGCCAAAGATGGACAAAGTCTTCGGTTTTCTGCAAACCTGACCCAAGTACTACTTAGGAGTCATCTTATAGGAAACTGGCACAGTTTTATGAGGAACCCACACTAAAACTGATCACAGGTTGGCTGGTTCAACTTCATATCTAATTAGTCTTCCTGGCTACTGTTAGTGCCTACAACATTGCTTGAAAAACAGGCTGAACTTAATAGTATCTTGTTCTACAATATCCAAACCCCCTTTGCTGCCAATATGGATTTTTGAACACACAAAATGCCCCATCGCTAAAAAAAAAATCAAGGCAATGCAAAGATCCTTCTTCCTACATACTTGAGGAAAAGCAGCTGGGAAGGCTCTACTGGACTTGGGTCTCCCACAGCTCCACAACCAGCATCCCGACTGCTTGGTGCTCGTAAGCCCCAAACCCCACGAACCCTCATTACTATTTAGACGCGCGTCTTTTCTATAGTAAAGCTGAGCAGCCTCCGTCCTTAAAAGCACTTCTGGTACGTTTACGTTGGGATTTTCATATTTTTAAATGTATGCTATTTGAATTATTTAATGGGAAGAAGAGGAGGATTATTTCATCTGGGAGCCACAACTGAGCAGGGGGAATGTCCAAAATATAAAATATTAAATATTCCTAGATGCAAATGCAAAAAAAGAAAAAACCTAAACAGGTTAAAATATTCCTTGCAACAACAAAGAAATTATCTGTGATTTGGCAAAACTAAAAATCATTTAACTTTATCCCATTTGGTTACATATAAATAAAACATCTTTACTAAACTGTTCTTACACATTACATACAGGTCATCTCCATAGGACTGGAGAGCTATATTTCAAATTTGCTCCTCAAACTTAAAACTGTTATTTTATCTATTCCATTGTGTAATGTTGTTCACTTATTCTTTATTCTCTGAAATTCCTACTGAACATCTTCGTATCTTCTCCACTGACACTTCCAGCTAAGGGTACCTCTGGCTCGAACTTGAATCGATTGCCTGCAATCTAGCGCACAACAGTGCTCGAAGCAGATCCAACCCACTTAAGTTTTAGTTTCACACTTAATAAGAATTTGTAAGGCTATCTGTAATGCCATCAGCCTTTAAAAAGGTCCTGGGCTGCGGGTTTTTTGGGGGGGTTGAGTTTTTTTTTCCCCCCTCAAACTAATACTGTGTTTAAGATGAAGCATGGCTTTTTCTAAAGGTATTGCCATTCCCCCACGACCGGTAACAGAGATTCCTTCATTCTCCTAAAAATCATTTCTGGAAACCTGCTGTATTCTCAGTGAGGAATCTCTGAAAACTCAGATATCCCTTCTTACTTCTTATCTTTTCTGCAGTTTTAGCACAGCGCCTGCTTTCTTTCCCACTCTATTACAACAACAAACGGACGGAATATTTAAGCAACAAGGCTCTGTCACTGCCTCCTGTAGCAACTGAGAAATAAAATGCCCAACACGACTGCTTCCCTCTCTGTTACAATCCTGTAAGCACGAAATCACTTTAAAGAAGAACAGCAAAAAAATCCACCTCCACTTCTATGTAATATTCATGAATTTCATAGTAAAAAATATGGGATTGTTCAAATGTTGAAGGGCAGGATTTTGAAATGCAAAATTCAGCAGGGACAGCCTTGTCTATACAAACCACCCTTCACACACGGGACGGATTTCAGCCCGTACCTTCCTACGGACTGGAAACGAAGGGGCCGCAGCCGCATCGCCCGACGCCCCGCGGTTCCATTCGTGTGCCACCTCCTCCCGTCTGCCTTCGCACCCGAGTGCCCTCAGCCCCCGAGGACTGCCGTGAAAATGAGGGTATTTCACACTTTGTAGGATCCTACCGTTCATCAATAGCCTTTTCCCACTTTGAAGAGAAGAAAAACAACCCGGCAGCTTACAGTCTGCCATGACAATTTTAATCAATTAAATTTAAACCTCATCGATTGTTATCACAACAATTTGATGCAAACTCTGAAAGTATGTCTCATTCAAATATCCTGATGATGTTAAACCCGGTCCCAGCCTTATGGAGGAAGACTCTGCTGTGAAAAGACACAGAACAGATGGAGAACTGAGGCAGGAAAGCAGAGAAAGCTCAAAGCAGGGCTTGTGCCTACTACGCTTTAAAAAAGGTAACATCAAATCGTAACAAATCGATGAAAACTTCTGCTATTGTGGAAGTCGAGGTAAAAATATAGTATTGATTTTTATTCCGAGTAATCACAGTTTAATTACTGTATTACAGACAGGCTATTCCCAGAAGAATTAAAACCGCTGTCCATACCACTTGCTGATGAAGGTGTCATTTCTACCTCCTCCCCACGGCACTCAACTTCAAATGCCCACATATATTACAGCAAGGTGGTCTCTTCTCTTTACAAGCTGCAGAGAAATCACTATGCATGGAGGTGCATAATAATCCCGTCCAGTCGTGACTCTACCGCTGACTTCCACATGAATATGCACGAATCAATTAAACCTCTGAATGCATCCTTTCCCTTCTCGAGTAATAATGATAATAATAATAATAATAGCTGCCCATTGTATAGGGCACCACATGTAATATTCTTAATGCCTGCTAATGAAATGTGCTATTAATTCTAAGAACGTGGTTTGTTTTTGAAAGCCAAGTACCAGCGCGTCTCAGCTTCGCATTCAAAGTGACACAACTTGAACATTACTGAAAAACTGACTTACAAGTATTACAGCAAATCCTACTTAAAAATCCACTAGTATTTAAATCAGCCTGAGAACTTGTCGATCTCGCCAGCTCCACTGCAGCGCAGTTTGCAGCTAAGGGGTTAATCGGATGAGATGGGAGTGGTTCCAGGCTCAGTGCCACAGGTTTTGCCCTTTGTGGCTTCTCACATCCCAGACTTGGAAAATATGAGCTGTGATACTGAGAAAGGTAAGAAGCCAGCACGGCCTCGTAGTGATAAATGAGTTTGCATCATCTGTCATTAGAACTTCCTGCCAACAGGGTCATTCCCTATTAAATTACCACTTGTCAATGTTTAAAATACTGATTGATAAATGACTGTGCCAAAACTGATAACACGACAGCTTTTATTTTCTAATATTCTTGGTTACCACATTCTGCTACTTCAAGATACAGATATAGTAGGGGTTTTTTTCAAGCACTTTAGTGAAAGACAATTTGATCTAATGCAAAGCTAACAGGTACTGTATAATGATCGGTCCTGATATACATTACATACTATTCTTCTTGCCAAAATAAACCTACTGGCGATTTAGCGATATGGGTAGATCCAAGTTTCACATTTCATCAAATGCTAGTAATCTGTTTTATCAATATAAACTGCATTTTAATGAAAAAATTCTTTTCTTCACTACACTTCACTTTTAATGCCCCAGAGTATAATAATTCGTTCATGCTGTAGAACAAGAATGTTTTACAAGACCTTAACTCTCCAGAGAAATTTCTCTGTAAATACAAAATGCAAGTTTTATGGGAATGTGTTGTATGCAACATGAGCAGTACCCAACATAATAAAAAACTAGGTTGCACAGAGAATTCTGCTTAAGTATCCTTGTGAGCTATTGTGAGACTAAATGGTTATGATGATAGCGTTTAGTGGAATACCTATACGACAGATAAAAGAGAGTCAGTAAAACTATTTTTGTCCCTGAATAGATAAGAAGAAATTACTTTTCAGAAGGTTTTGCCAAACGGATACATCCCAGCGGACTGTTCAGCCAGGCCCTCCTCTGCCAAGGCACCCTCGCTCTGCTGCTGCTGGGAAGTTCTGGAGATAAATATTTTGGGGATAAAACTGGCACGTTCTGCCTGGAAGACCAGATGGGGGCAACAGCTACTCCCCTGCAATCCAGAGAGAGACTGGACCCCCCTGAAACACCCCCAACCTCCCCGACGGCACACGATGCACTTGTTGAAGGAAGCACCACATAAGGAAACACCACTGAATACAGATTCTTGAGGCACCCTTCGGTCAACCACCCAAGCCCTCACTGGAGGTGCAGCCACCTGCACTCAGTACCTACCCCGGGGATGGTAACCGACCCGCAGCCAAAGGCTCCAGAACGGGCAGAATCCATTTCATGCCCCTTTGAAGCCACCAGTGCACTTTCCTCCCATAGGTGCTGTGTCCCAGATCTCAAGAGCATCCCTCACGCATGTTGCCTAACCGTCTTCGCGTGCCACCGCCAACCCTCCAAACCTGCTCGCGGCAGGTGAGGAGGAAAGACGTTCAGGGGAGTAATTTCCATCACCCAGTTCTTCAGCAGTGAGCCCCAAGGCAGGAGCAGTCGATTGGCATTTGCTAATTATGCTAACTACCCATAAAGCGTGGTGGCAGGGAGGCAGTGCCTACCACGGAGATGCCCGAGCCACCACCAAAGGCAGCAGCTAGCCTCAGCACCAGAACCACTATCATTTGCATAGTACTCCACCTAAGCTAATAGATGCTGTTTCACTGGGAGGCTAATTAGCCAAAAACTGCTCTTCTAAGGTATGCTGCTTCTCACATGCGAGGCTGATGGTGAGAGCTCACTCGGGTACCGCTGCAGAGCATCGCTCTGCGCAACGGAGACGCGTCCCCCGTGCCCGTCCATAGCTCTGGGCTCCTGCGGACTCAAGTCCCTCCTTGCTTGTTGACAGCTCTATTTTTCCAGCACAGCAAAGCTATTGTACAGTGTTAGGATTACAGAGGAAGGGGGAGCCTCTTCGTTACCTAAACAGAGGTCTGAAGTTCAGCCCTGACAGCCTCATCCAAGCGATGCAATTTCTTAATATTTTTTTTTTTAATTTATTTCCCCCAAACAGGCTCCTCCACACGTGACAGTCACGTTTTCTGTACAAAAGATACCGTCAGCGTCTTTTAAAAACTTCTGCTTTAGTCAGGAACTCCCTTGACTGGCCCTAAAGTACTCTCTAAATTGGCAAATCCTGCTTCTCTTACACTATAACTAAAAAAATGTAAAAGCAAATGGTTGAAAACGTCCTGTTCACTGTACTGTTATAAAAGCAAATGAAGAAACAACAGCCTAAAATCTTCAATTCTACTTCAGAATGTGTAACGCAGATAGCAGAACATACTCGCTAACAAGTTCCGCTTAAAAGAAGCTGTTTTTATTTTCTGCTGTAATCTTCTTCCTCTCCTGTTTCATTTCTATTATTCTACCTTAGCCCAATGTGCATTTTGAGCTCTTAGGAACGTTGCTTCGTTCCTGCTTATAGAAACATCTTCCTGTTCTACCACATCGTGATAATAATAAAGATACGCTACGGGCAGAGGAATAGTAATAATACCCAAAATCTGTATTACAATTTTCACTGACATGAATTCCAAGGAGTACCTAATCCGACCCCGCCTTGCCGACTGCCACAGCCAGTAGGGATGCAGGTGGGCTGAGAAAATTCACACAAAAATACCAACAAAGACCTTCCAGAGGTGTTCAGCGGGGTCTGCCAGCATATGGAGATGCGAGCACCAAAGCTGCACCAGTGGGAAGGGGATTTTCTCCCTGGACCATAATTCTCCAGTGCAAAAGTGGAACCAGATTATATCAAAATAGACTCTATTGATTGTATAGAAAAAAAAAATCACAATTAGGATTTTATTTACATGATGATAAAAAATACATTGTCCTTGGCTTAATTTCAGTATAAGTGTGAATTACAGGGTATTTAATTCGCTGTGTTATAAACCCACGAGATCAGCTGCCGGGCTACACCCCTCGCAACACCGACGCAAAGCAAAGAGACTGCCTGAACTTGGCAGGTTTTGTGTCTCCAAGCCTAGAAGCACCCCGACACGTATTTCTGCATACTGTACTTCTCCAGAACGTGCGAAGGGGCGAACCCAACGTCAGAAATGACAGAGGGTGAGGCTACACGGAGTAGCTGTGGCACCACGGGGCGCAGCATGGAAGCCAGCCGTTGTCAGAACCACAAAACACGAGGATTAGCTCCGTAAATGTCTCGTTCTGCTAAATCCTCAAATCCTTTCATCTCTTCTTGTTGTCAGATAAGGACCACAGTCTGGTGGTTCGCTCTGGGAACACCACTACGTGCCCTTATGACAGATAATTATTAAAAAAAAAGAATCTTTATGAAAAAGCATCGATAACTTCCTCTCACAAATAGAAAAGCAGTGACTAGATGCCCTTCTGCAATATTTCAATGTACTTTTACACACATGTACCTCTAATAGCATTCACAGGTATTTTTCTAGGGTATCCTTCATCATTATACCTTCACCATTAAGTGACCATTCACTACGCTGCCTGTGCTACCTTGTGTACCCATCATCTACAGTAATTACATTAAAAGGTAGATACGTTGGAAGATTAACTCGTGTGACACGCTCCTTTATTACACTGCTTTTGATCAGGGGTCAGATATATCTTGTGTTGCCCTACAACTGCAGTATTCAGCTAAAATAATCTTAAAACGATCACCGTCACACGCATGAGGAGGATTTCTCAGACCAGCTCCCTCCCAAATCCGAACGAAGATTACGCTGAAGACACAAACACACCCCGAGATGTTCACGTGCAAAATTAAAGAGGTCAAAGGAAAAAAAATCACCCCGGTTATACTGCCTTCAGAATTTTTAAATGTTTTCCCAACATCTCAGCAAAATTATGCATTTTCAAAAGACTGCAGGCACTGAACTGATTGTCAGTCATGCAAATAATCACTTACTTACACTGTATGAGTTTGGTTTGGATAAAGCAAATTACAATTTGAAAATAACTCGAAAAACACTCTGGGCTAAGAGCTCACGTTATAAATTGTAGCCTGGCCACAACTGTTCTCAACCTTTTTCTCCTCGTTCTCCATTCAGTCACTATACTAACACAGTCAAAATTAAAAAGCAGCATTCAGTTGCCACAGGTGCATTCAACATCACGTAAAACATGATCTTGTAAAGAAACAGCAAATACTGGCTGCAGCTGAAGGTCAGAAGAACTTCAGAGTTCTGCAGAAGCAGCCCGTCTTTCTGCTGGTTTTCCTGTGATGTTATCGGGCTTTGACTAAAAAAACCCAGATCTTACATCTAGAGTTGGGTATTTTATTCAGCAACTATTAGAAATATTAGAGCTGATATTAATCTGTGTTTCTAATTACTCTGCTGAGAAAGTTGTACAGTCGCACGGTTGCTTACAAACAGCTTAATTTCGTCCATCACCGCTGAAAACAGCTTTGTGATATAATTTCAAGTGCAACCAACCATGACAAAAACGTGAGAGGTGTCCTGCCTTATAAGCTGAGATTTAACACGACAGCAGGACATGAAGGCGAGCACACAGCGAGATGGGGTCCTCCCAGTTGACCAGTTTGGGTAGCAGCCTACTGGTTTTACCCACCTAACCACCCTCTGCCTTGGACAAACGACCCCTGCGCGTACGACTTCAGATGGATCTGGCAGGTCTCGCCGGACCCCATCTGCCAGCGCTGACAAGTCCAGAAGAGCTGATTTAATAGATGAGATGGGGTTATCACAGCTTCATCTCCAAAACCAGGCTTGGGCCGCACGACTTCCTAAGGTACGCCGAAAACCACGAGACCCTTCTGAAATGGCTCCATATCTAACATGCTAAGCATCCGTAGCATTCCCTCGCTCTTGAAAATCATGCTCTCTACGAAGCAACAGTAGAGCCTCAAAGATATAGAGGTACCGATCTCCACTGCCATCCAGGCAGCCAAGCGCCTCAGGAAGGATTTTAACCCGCTTGCCAAAAAAATCAGTTTAAAGACTTAACTTTATACATTGATTTTTAAACAATTTGCGTCAGTGCTTTAGAATAGAAAGTTTTCCAAGAGACCGAAACGGAAACCTTGCAGCGTGAACATCGATCAGAGCGCACGACCCCAGCTCCTGTCCTACAAACCTCTCCACCCCGACCTACCGCAAGCGGGTATTTAGTCTTTGAAATAACCGTACGTACAAACTGGTCAGGGACAAAGATCTCCAGCAGCCGGACCCTTGCAGAGTCATTACGGTACCTTCCATCCTCATTTCAGCAAAAAAGAAAAAAACCCACCCCGTACCCAGCATCATGCTGGTTTGAAGAGTCTCATCAAATTGCAGAGCCATACTCTATTTAGTACCGGTCCCACTGAAGCAAAGTTCCTGTTCGGTGGGAGGAGAGCCCCTCGTAACAGGAAAAACAATAGTGCCAGGTTTAATCAAAAGTGAAAAGGATCCAGCGAATGTTCCCTTTGAGCCCCATAACCCACCGCTAATTTCAAGGCGGGCTCTGAAACGAGGGCAATAAAAACCGTCCTTCAGAGTAACCGAGGAAGACTGCAGAGCCACGACCGCCGCAGCTCGCGCCGACATCTGCAAGTCCGCTCCCCGCTGCCGGGACGCCTTCCGCCGACCTGGGAAGGAATAAAGGACGAGGCAGGGGAGGGAGGAGGGAAGAAAATCCCACCGCGGCACACCGAGGGAAATATCGCTGCTGGACTGCAGGCTTCTCGCTTTCACTGCTCTCCAGCATTTCTTTCTCCTCCTTGACCTCCCCTGTACAAACACACAGACAGAGCTGAGGAGCAGGCAGCTCCTCAACGACAAAAACGAGTGGGAAATCACTAAAACGAGTGGGAAATCACTAAAACGAGTGGGAAATCACTAAAATGAGTGGGAAATCACTAAAACGAGTGGGAAGTCGCTCATCCTGAACGACGCGAGTTTGTACGACGGGCACTAAGGGCAGGCTGGGCAGATCAGACACTGCCTGAATAGCCTCTGCTTACTGAAATACATTGATCAATTAGGGGATTTTGCATATTCTCAAACTCTTTCCTTAATGATGCTTTAGCTGATTAGTTAGAACGTCACCATAAATACAGAGTCTTGACAGGCCGGAGGCAATTTATGACGTGGAAAATGTACTGACCTGCTCACATCAGGAAACCTGACTGGAAAATAAAGAACTTGGCACTTCGGTCTGATTATTTTCTCCAGATCCTTAGGTCTGTGGTCAGGAATCAGCTTCATAAATTTTCCAATGGATGTAAGAAACGATTCCATATTAAAAGCAGAGTTGAACACCACCACATCAGCAACCAAACTGTAAAAAGTGGTCAAGATTAACGAATGCACTGCTGCTGCAAAAGGAACAGAATTATCGTAAATGCAATGGAAATAGGATACATATTCTCATAAACAAACAAAAGGTGCAAGTGGAATGCTAATTAAAATCACTCTTTTCACATGAATTAGGAGTAGCGTTTGTATCTTAATTAGAAATGTCCTGATTTCTGTCTATTCATACTTTGAAATATTTTTAAACTTTTTTTAACTAAGTAATAATGTCTTATTAATAATCTAAAGAAGCACATCCTATTCTATCTGTGGATCCCTTTTTATTCCTAAAATGGTCAGAATAATATTACTGCCATTTCTCTTAAAAGCATTATGAATAGGTAAGGCCCACTGTAATACACCTTGTGTAGAAGTAAATTTGGAAGAAAATGAAAATTCCGTAGAAATAATCCTTCGCCCTGAAGGACAACTTACCTTTGGTCAACCTGCCTTCGACTGACCAAGTGTGTCAGGCAGCAGGATACTAGAGAAACAGAACGTTATTTTAAGCTAAGCATACATCATCCTGATTAAAAGCACAGTCACCAAATATATATGTATCTAAAATACAAAGCACACAGTATCAAAAAAAAGCGTGAAAAAGTTTTTGGCTTATTAATGCAACATTTTGTTCCTTAGTGTTTTAAGTCAACCGGATCAATAATGTTAATAATATGTAAATAATAATTTCTCCATGTAGAGTTGGCCTGGAGAAAATGAGAAGCTATCAAAAAACCTGAAATCTCTGGAAGTTTATCCTGGAAGTGCTGACACAATCTCTGCTCCACCGGCAAACACGCAACGCTAACGGAGGTAAGGGATGCTTTATGGCTGGTCGATTTTCTCAATATGTTACATATTGTAATGCAGACCTGTGGGTCATAAGATACGTCGAGGACACGCGTTCGTAAGTCACCGGGCTGGTGAAAAGTATATTTGAGGTGAGAGGCTGTCATTCATCCTCAATGCATCTCACTGCTGTTGGATGAAGCAAGAGAACTGACTCTGCTCTCCAAAGCAGGAGGAATCAGCAGGAGAAGGAAAAAAAAAACCCAAAGAACAAAATAAAAAACTCCAAAACCCCACAACATCAGAGAGAAACAATCCTTTCCAAGAAGGCTGCAGGAGCTGAAATGCTTTCTGGGATGCCACCCTCTTCCCCACCTACGGTTTTTAACCCCTTGGTCTCCTCATTTTTGTACAAACGACCCAGTCCTCTTTTCCGCACTGATTTACAGACGAGACCAGACAACGCCGGAGGCTGGCACGTTTCTTTGCTGCTCTCGGATGTGTAGGAAAGGCTCCAACACCATCACCTCTGCTTCTCTTCTGCACAAGGTCTTATCTGACCAACTTTTTCCTAGAGGCTCTGCGTAACACCAGGAAGTTACAAAGATCCTGTCACCTTCACCGTCAGAGCGGCCAAAAGGAATCTCAGGCATCACCCAGAAGTGTGATTTTATGGCATTAACTCCACAGAATCATTATGGAGGGAAAAAAAATTCTCTCTCATAATGACTCAAAGCACCAACCTGAAGATTCAAATTGCTCCAATTTTAATTGTCTCCAAAACCTCTGTACAAGACTGGAAAGATACATTTTCCCATTCCTAACAGCTTCGGAAGTTCTTTGCAGATGACCACTGAGTAGTTACAAACAGTGCACAGGAGATGGCTTCTATCTGCTGTTAAAAATGGGGTTTCTGCAGCTGATGAGCATCATTACATGGAGAAGCCTACTGGAGGTTAAAGGAGAAAAAATGGAGCATCTATGGAAGTCGTCTTTTACTTTTTAAGGCAAAAGTAGATACTTGTATTATCTTAACAATGCATATTTCGAGGATAAATATCAGCTTACAACAGATGTGTGAAAAATAACTGCAAATAAAGCAAAACATAGATATAAAAAAAAATATTACTTGCCCCAGTGCCAAAACCCACGTTTTTCTCCTAACATCTGAAAATGGCTGCTACTGTTTTCAAACTATTTTTCACTGTGCTTTCCCATCTTTACTGCTCAGTAAGTGAAACATGTTGCAAACGCTGCGGCAGAAGCAGCTACAGAATGGCCAGAGTATAGAGAGATCATTATTTGAGAAATTTCAGTATCAGCTGGCCTGTATTACAGAGATGCAAAAGCTTAACGCGGACTTTAAAATGCTCAATGCCCATTCCTCATAATTCTCCTACCAGCAGACAGGTGAGAAAGATCCCGGAAATGAATTTATTTCTGTTCCAAACAACTGAGTTTTGCTGTTTCACTTGGGTCTCCACAGTGCCTAAGCTTTTCAGTGCTGCTGTTATTAACTTCTTTCATTAACTCAGATTCGAGCAATACATTTGTTTTTAGCAACAATAAAGGACCGCAGCCTTTAAAACGTCTGGGTATTTTAGCACTGCACAATTCCTGAATACTAGATGAAAGAAATATAAGGATTTATCTGGTATGTTTACTGCCCTCTCCTCGCAAGAAAAGCGCTGCAGTACGTTTTAATTTCTGTTTATTTCCCTAAAACCCTCTCTATAATTTCAGCTGGATGCAGTAAAAGCTACGGCCAAGGAAGGCCTGATTAGCTGCAGCTTCGCGAAGCATCCGCGAAACAAAGCATCTCGCCGACGGCCGAGACACGGGCCAAAATCCCCACCAGTAACGGGCACGCCGTGGCAGCCCAGCACAGCATCGGTGGAATTTATACAATCAACTGAGATGAGTTTATAGAGCAGATTGTTCCTGCCACGGCACTTTTAACAGCCTTGCTTCGGGACGCTGCTGGCAGCTTAGTTTGCTATGGGGTCGTCGTTTACACGGAGGAGGAGGACTCAGGCTTACGGCGCCGCGTGGTTGCGGACACCTTAAATAACACGGAGCGGTGCAGGAGACACCTACCACGAAAGAATCTGGTTGTATCCATACTGAAAATCCCTCTCCTGGCATTTCTGGACAGGATACGCCAACTGGTTCTCGTGGAAGTAGAGGACCTTTTTCAATTTGCCAAGGTCGGGGCGGAGGGCGGCGAGTTCAGCCAGGTTAAGCACCGAGCTTGCGAAGAGGGTCCTGGAAAACAAGGAGAGCAGTGTTCACCCTCCGCAAGCGCGCTCGCAGGGGTCACCCCTTCCCCTTCTCCCCCCGCCCCCCCCAAGAAAAACATCACCCCTATAGGGACACATCAATAGCTAAGCCTTAATACCATGTAGCGGCACGCGAAGTTTTGATCTCTCAGAGAGCAGCTGCTAAGAACCCAACTAGAAAAGCACCGAATCTCATTGGTCTTCCCGGCTCGGTTACAGAGAGATGCAAAAGAAAAAAAAAAAGCTGGATGGATTTTATTGAAAAAGGCAAGAAAAGCTGTATCTGAAGGACAAATGGAACAAAGATAAGGCCGGCTAGGGAATACTTTGCTTGCCAGTTTCATTACACTTCACTTCTTTATGCAACCAACTACTGAAATTCAATATATGAGCAGGAATGGCACATGTTCGTGTTATGACATAAACCCTTTTGATTTACGCACCGCACTTATCTAGTACAGTCTGGGTTTTTTTCTCCCTTCCCACCCTTTTTCTGGTTTATTTTCACATTTTTATTTAGGTATCCTCTACAACAAAATGTCGTTTCTACCCTCGCACCCCAGAGTTGCCGCAGCACTCCTGCTATTCCACAGCCTACAACGCTGCACACATCCTTCAACCACATAAAGTGGGCACAAACAACACTAACCAGCTGCTATTTTAGCCTCCTATAACTTACCAGGCTATCAGAAAATGTATTTAAATTTGTAATATGAAATTATGACACTGCTGTAACCAGTGGCAGACTTCCCTACATTCCACCAAAAGTGGGTGAGCATCTCCTGTCCCCTGGCTAAAGCTGCTTTCAAGCAACCCGAATCCCGAAACAACAGAGAACCACAGAGCCAGAGACATTCGTGTTATACATTTCTCACCGTAAGTGATAAAAAAAAAATGAGATCAGATATTTATTATACATGTTAAGCTTTAATAACTACTTTTCAACATAGCACGTGTGACTTTTTTTTTTTGCTGTCCACCATTTTAGTAGTTCAGATTCAGAAATCATTTATGCAATGTTTAATTCTTTTAAAATCTTTCCCATTTTTATTCCTATTGGTCCTAATTTTTATCCTATTTTATTCCTACTATTCCTATTTTTACATCGATTTTGTGTTCAAGTTTACTGTCAAAGCAACATCACTAATATTAAAAACTTCTGATCTCAGCTGTCAACCTTAGAACTCCCGAACTCCCCCAGACAGACATATTTATATCGTAATATCACCTCTGCTAACACACCCCATTCTTCGATAACCGGTATCTCCAGAACAAACCCTTCCTAGGGAAGAGCTCCTGTATCCGTCTTCATCAGCCTGAGTCGATGCTAATCTGAAAGGCTTACGAAAGCAAGAGATGAATGTTCTTGCCTTGTGCATCAAATATTTGATGGTTCTAAAGGGACTGTCAAACACAACGCCGATTCAGGTACCAGCTCGGGTTTGTTATGAGCCATACTAAGAGCAAAAAATAGTTTTACGTAAGTCACCGCTTATTTGTCACGAAGAGTAATCACCTCTGCACCTCGTAACGACCCGGTGCCAGAGCCAAAGCAGAGGCTGGAAAGCTTCCCGCGGGCGACGCAATGTCCCCGCTCCGAGACGGCCGCCAGTTCAGCGCCGGCGTGACAAAGAAAAATACAAACAGCAGAAAACATACCCCAAATGGTACAAAAACGAGAAGAAATGGCTGCCTGGCAAAATTTTGGCTATTTCTTGGATTGCATTATAGTTTATCCTTTCCTTATCGATTTTTCAGAAGATCTCTTTCTGTGATGAGTTAGGAACAAAACCAAATTGATGCAGGATAGTGTCTACGAACTTGGCTGCGTTTGAACGGAGAGAGGGGAAAAACAGATAGCACATTGGGATTGAAAACGCGGGAAGCAGCACAGAGTAAGACACAAAAGCGAGAGTGGGAAGAGAAGGCAGCGGGGGTGCCAAGGTTAACACGGCGACCGGCGAGAAAAGGGCAATGGGGAGCTCGACGAGGAATGCGATCCGAGATTTAAGCTTGGATGAAACCGTGCAGCTCTGAAATAGCTGAACTCGCTCGGATGGACAACGGAATAGCTAGGAGAGGAACAGGAAAAAAAGAGGGTTGTCTCCACAGGAAAGGAAAAGAACGTTTGAACGACTGGCTTAGCCACGCCGGAGGATTCAACAGCATCATTAGGGAGAGCGTGAGGCTGGCTTCTAGTACGGCAAGAAAGGCCAAAACCTCGGAAAGCTTGCCAGATGTTGACCCAAATTTGCTCCACTGTAAATGGGAAGGGATCAGACTCAAACAAGCAGCGGATCGCTTATCGCTGCCCAGCCCATCAATCAACCACCGTCAAAAGAAAACTGCCGCGATTACCAGTAGATTCCGATTTAGACCCTGAAACGGCGCTGCTTACATTTCTTACAGCAAAAAAAATAAACCCAAAAGCACTCAAGCGGTAATATCCTTAGCAAGCATCCTTCCTGACTCGCTGGCATTACTGCCCAGCACCTGCAGAATTTAACCCACCAAAGGCGAGGTGCTCTGACGCTTCTTTCCGTACTGGCCTAAGAGCTGCTACCGACCAGTGATCACCAGTTTCTCCAGTACGACAAGCTTCAACGACACCTGGCAGCCCGAGTCCCTGCGAACGCGCCCACCGAGCGGCCGTGCCCGCGGCTGGCGGGCTCACGCCGGGCACTGGAGGATACGCGGCGGCACGCTTCCACTTAACACCTCTTAGGAGGGGAAGAAAGGGAAGTTTATTCTAATGTAACACGCAGCATGAATAGATGTCAGCTGTCATTCCGTGTGACATCAAGTCTCTTTTTACCTCGGGTTATTATTTAAGTAATAAATCCTAACAAGGTGAGCTTTATCATCCCACCGAGCGTATCCGGGAGGTAGAGACACAAGGTGATGGCAAGAACGCTCGAAACATGATAATTCCTGACAGCTGCTGCTTGAGCACAAGTTAAATTGAACAGTTTATCTCAGCGTAAAGATGTTATAAGGTTTTATGTTTAATTTAAAAAAATTAACATAAAACCCAGAGAAAGCAGAGTTAGGCAATCTTTCACAAACATGACATACTACAATCACTGTATAAGCTGGATTAGTCCTTATTACCATGCTACTAGAGAATTAAGCTGTTTTTAGACCACCAAAGAGCTTTAAATTGCAACTTTTGTCTCTGTAAGAGAAACCTATATTTAAAACGTCTGCTAAATTCAAATTAACAGCCACATCATTAACTCACCATCTCACAAAACCCCCGACATTTCCACTGCTATTACGGTATTCTTAACTAGACCTATCAACGCTACAAAATTTAATATATACACTGCTCTTCAGCAAACACACTGCGCGAATCCTCACAAAACCCGCGCTGAAGGTCACATTTCTAACGCCACTGCCCCAGCTCTCCTCTCCGAAGCGTCCCCACGTATTCCACCCGGTTATAAACGACCTTCCTCCATCGAGCGGGACCATCATACGGGCAGCAGCCTTGGAGGCTGGCCAAGGTTCTGGGCCACCATCCACACCAGCTCCGGTCTCAGGCTAAGTGATTCCGATTAAGCGCAAGCTTAATGGCCCTTCTGACTTCTGAGGAACGACTTGTGAGAGTTCAGTTAAGCGTGTGCTTAATTCATACAAATATTCACGGGAAGGAAGCTGAGCGCGCTCGCAGGTTCAGAGCCGCGGCGTGTCTGGAGAACGCTCTGACCTTTGCTACCGTCTTCCTCGTTATTTTTACACCAAAACGCTGAAAACCAGTAAAATATGGAAGCCTTTACTTGTTTTTTTAATTACCAGCAAACATAATGACTAATACAGGTTTCCATTCCAAGCAAATTATAAAAGTAAAGGCACTAAAGCATTTTTATTTTGCTTTATAAATCTTTGTGTCATGAAACCACGGCTTACTCTTTTACGGCATTTGCCTTAAATCTTTCCACAAAATTCCCATGCAGCTTAACTAAAAGCACATTTTGCCTTTCCCTCGGGAGGCCACACAGGGCAATACTTAGGCATCTCTGGATATGGAGGCTGAACTCCCCGATTCACCAGGCTTACACAGCACGCAGCGAGTTTAACCCAGCACCTGGTTTGTGCTGGAATATTCCCTCTCTCTGGCCGAAGCTCTGCCAGCACGCAGGACTGACGGACGCCGCTTGCCTGGCAGCACAGGTAACGCAGCTCTCCCTGGGAAAGGAGGAATGCTGCAGGGTAGCACCCCCCAGCAGCAACAGGGACTCTCCTCTGCTGCCAGCGACACCCAGGGCAACAAATCTCTGCTGCAAAACAACCACGCTCGTGGTAAAGTGAGTTTCTGATTGAAGGTCTGGATGTCCAGAAAAGAGGTATGAGCACTCTTCATTCACCACGTGCAGTATTACGATAAATCACAGAATCACAGAATCACAGAATCACAGAATAGTAGGGGTTGGAAGGGACCTCTGTGGGTCACCCAGTCCAACTCTCCCGTCGAAGCAGGGTCACCTACAGCAGGCTGTAGAGGACCTCGTCCAGGCGGGTCTTGAATATCTCCAGAGAAGGAGACTCCACAACCTCCCTGGGCAGCCTGTGCCAGGGCCCCGTCACCTTCAGAGGGAAGAAGTTCTTCCTCATGCTCAGCTGGAACTTCCTATGCGTCGGTTTGTGCCCATTGCCCCTTGTCCTGTCGCTGGGCACCACTGAAAAGAGCTTGGCCCCATCCTCCTGACACCCACCCTGCAGATATTTGTAAGTATATATTAGGTGCCCTCGCAGCCTCTCTTCTTCTGGCTGAACAAGCCCAGCTCCCTCAGCCTCTCCTCGTAGGAGAGATGTTCCAGTCCCCTCATCATCCTCGTAGCCCTAAACAGCGCTCGATTTGGCCATTGCTACAAATAAAAGCCTTTGAGGGGGATACAGGTACCAATGAAAAGGCCGTTCATCAGATGGCACTGACCGAACTGGCATTCGTCCATCCTTCAGGAGGAGAGCATGATGGTGGAAGAAGCATTTTTGCACCAGTCTAGAACTCAAAAGCCTTCAGCACTTAGAGGCGTCACATCCCACCACTCTTCTCAGAAGGCACTGACTGCTCCGTTCTCGCCAAGTCCCAGCTGATACTCTATCTATAAGCACGTTTCTTTGTCCTGAAATTCCAGTTGGCAGGCCTAATGTCATACAGCAGAGTCTTAAACCCTCACATTTGTACCCCAAATACGTTTTTTTTCGGGACTCTGTTCCTGTGCCCTCGGCAGAGCGAAACCAGGGTCCCACCAGAGACCGCAGGGGCACCACAGCCCAACAAACCACCACCGGTAACCACCAAACACAGAACACGGCCACGCCACTGCCGACGGCGGCATTTTCTCCAGCTGATCAGAAACCAACCGAGATTTTACGGCAAAGAACGGGAGCCATTAGGGGAATCATCTGCAGTCAGATTAGGGGCAGCCCATCCTCCTGGTGAGGGCAAGGACAGTTGGGATAAGTAGTACTGAACAGTGCTCTGCTACGTTGTCTCCTCAAACATCAGAGAAACACAGAGCAAGGAAAAGGCAACAGGCATGACCATAAACACATCCACCTTGAGAAACACGGCCTTCAAAGACCACAGTGTCTTCAGGCTCGTCAAGACCAAACCTGAGGGCTTTGGTTCCTCCATCACAGTTTCCTTGATTTCAACCCAGCAATTCAGGCGAGTCCACGGATTTGGCTTTAAGTTACTTTTCAAATGTAAACTGTATATCAAATAGCATTATTAACGCCCTGAATGCTAAACAGACCAGTTCTTTTTGTTCGTTTTTACACGTTTTTATACGACCTACTTGCAGAAGTTGCATCGCTAGACCAAGAATACACAAACTGCAATCAGATATAAAATGCTTTTCCATTTCCCATTAAACAATAGATGACTCTGAATTTCTGAACAATAAATACTAGTGAGTAATAACATGACAGTATACAGTATAATAAATAATAAATTAACAATAATTTTTTGACACAGAATGTCCAAATGTCAAAAATGCTTATAGATATTATAATATATATCATAAATTAAGGTTTTCTGGATAGAGCATAATTTGAACATGCTTAAAGAAATAATTAAGTCTTACTATTTTAACGTTCTTTATTTTTCAGAACAAATCACAAGGGTTGTCATGCCTTTCATCTTAATTAGGCCATGTGTTTGTCTTATTTATTTGTTATGTACTTTCATAAACGTTTACAAATATTGTAAAGAAAAACACTTTTTCCTCTTGCTGTAATTACTATATGTACATACAGTACACAGTGATAAATATTCATAGCTGCTACCAGCTCAATAGTTTTGGATTTGGGGTTTGTCTTGTGCACTAAAATCCAGTGGAAATGAATAGCTGGGGTTGAACTCACACTGCCAGTCCCTTCTTGACATTTTGCTTTAAAAATGCATCTTCCCTCCTTCATTTTCTAGCATTTTATTTCATGCTACAGCTGAAATTCTTGTTCCTACTGTGACACACCTCAGTTATGTTTTCCAAAAGCACTTAATGCCCAGAAATCAAAGGCGCTTTCCCCTTCCTCACCTACACCACCCCCCAAACCAAACCAGCCCAAACTCTCTGCACGCACATCTGCTCTTCGACGCAGCCGGAGAGCGGGCGGCTGCGCTTCCAGCCCTGCTCTTGCGCGTCCCACCCTTCCCCGCCTCCTCATGCCCCCCAGGTTTTCAGACCTCTGTTCGGACCACGGATAGGATTTTGGAGAACCTCCTGTCCAGCTCAAGCTGACGCCACCGAAGCTCTCCAGCAAAACTGGAATAGGGCTGAACCTGAATAACAGCAAATCTCTCACCTTTAAAATATTCAAGAAGTTACATAAACGTGTTATTAAATTTGTAAATTATTTGGCTTCTCTCTCCATTCCTATTCCTATGATTTTTTATACCAACTAGATGATCAGAGTGTTTCCAGGCAATCAACTCGCAGAATCCCATGTTGGGGGCCAGACCCCCAGCTGACACAACTGGTTCAGAGCGAGCCTTCAGCTCTTTTCAGTGACCTGTAACTCAGATACCAAAAAGGATGCGAGAACACTTCATGAAAACTGCTTTTCTACTCAACATCAAGAAGTCAGCTTGAAAGAGGCTCTCTCACAGATAAGACTTTTAGACGTTTTAGGGGG
>Ga0065711_1005060_pt1 | contig 21439 bp, 10 predicted proteins | sample Hoacrofraction12_FD_59098 | JGI IMG/M metagenome (GOLD analysis project Ga0065711, IMG submission 59098) | Hoatzin crop microbial communities from Cojedes, Venezuela - Epithelial fraction 12 v2 (version 2) | ecosystem: Host-associated > Birds > Digestive system > Esophagus > Crop | place... | reverse complement strand
TCAGAGCCGCTGATGACAACCCTCTGAGTTCTGCCATTCAGCCAGTTCTCTATCCACTTCACTGACCACTCATCCAGCCCATACTTCCTGTGCTTCCCTAGGAGGATATCATGGGAGACTGTGTCGAAAGCCTTGCTGAAGTCAAGGTAGACAACATCCATGGCTCTCCCTTCATCTACCCAGCCAGTCATGTCATCATAGAAAGCTTGGCATCTTGCTTCATCTGCTCTTCTTATGACAGATTTTCGATACCTAAAATGATAATGTGAATGACATGTTAACAACTCCTTAACCTGTTTCCAGGAGTAGGAGTAAAATTATGTGTATCAGATTTTCTTAGATGAGTTGTTTCTTTCCAAAAATATAAGTAAAGCAGCTTTCAGACTACAGATCAGTTTAAAGATTCAACTTGTGTCTCTTCAATAAAAAAATTAATATCAGATAAATAAAAAATATATCTGAATGTCTGTTAAATTTTGCGTAGTATTTCAGTGCAACTGCTTGTATAAACACAGTTTTCCTTATTTAAATGATACAGAAACAATTTTACTGGATGTAATATTTGCCAAAGTAAACTAGTTTTGAGGGGGGTGGAAATCTGAATATTTGTGAGAAAGCAAGTGCTTGGGCTCATGCAGTCAAGGAGTAGGAATATATCATTTCATCTGTTGTAGTTAGAGGACCTGAAGTAGTTAATAGAAGTGAGTACTGTGGGTGGAGATGTAAGGTGAAATAGATTTTAATATGTTTTGGCTAACTGGCTATACTGCTGAAATAGTTACATGTTTAACAGTGGAGTTAGTTGAGCCTTTTCAGAATCGGAGTTCCTGAAACCTATTTCTAGAAACAAATTCTGAATGCTGTTTGGCAGGCAGTGGCAACCTAGTGTGCGGGTGAGGGCTGCACTGCGCTGGGGCAATAGAAATAGTATTATAGACTTCATGTGTGAATTACTACACACTTATTAATGGGAGGATTTATCATTATTACTGGTTTTGAAAAAAAAAATTTAAAAATTGGATATTAAGAAGGTAGACTTCTTCCTTGTGCTTATGAGTACTACAATGATATAACCTTTAGAAAAAGCAAGCTACATTGATTAGAAAAAGTGGTTAAATTACAGCTTGAATGCGTGTTGTTGCGAATGGCAAGCACAAAGCAAATGCTGGTAAAATTCTACTTTGACTTATTTTGACAGCATAAACAGTATTTAGGGACTTAACCATTGGATGCACACAAATGTCATACAGCACAATGTAAAACTTCATCTCCAGCCTTCACTAGCCATTCTCAAGTTCTGTAAAGTGTGGCTAAATACAATCCCAGCATTTAGGAGTGCAGATGGTGTTCTTAACCAGCTGTACCACTGTGATGTAAAAGGAATTCCTTGTAACATAGAAGGGCAGCTCATCAGCTGAGGGGAATGTAAGGAGAAGCGGTCTAAATGAGCCAGTAGAAACATCTGTTGCAGTCATAAATTTATATGAGGCTGTTCAGCTGTATAGAGTTAAAATTATGTTTCACTAACACTTATTTTAATAAACCATAAAAGGGATTGCATTGCAAATTATAGATGCTGACTGAATTTTAAAATCGAACTAAATGATTATTTTTGTACTGCATTTTCACATCATGATAACGTGTTTTCCTTAATAAAGTTAGAAATTAAGTAATATGGGAAAGAAAGTTAATAGGCTTAACCTGCAGCTTTTGTGAAGAGTCATAGTTTAGGCTATCAATGATTAAGATATTTCGAATATATTTTTACACATTGATCTTTATTTAACAAAACATTAGTGAACAATCTCCTGTTTATCCAAGCTGCGAGGGTTTTTTTAATATTCCTGTTGTCTTGGAACTAACCAATGACTTTTTAATAAAGCCCCCATTAGCTTCAAAGGTTATTAGACGCAATTTATTTATAAATTACAATGCTTACTTAAAGTCTTATAGAGCTCTTATCAACACTGGTAAGGTCATGATAAGACTTTCTATACACTTGAGAATAAAGAGAATGAGTCATACATGTATTCCAAGGGTGAGATTCCTTCTTAAATCTTAATGGCAGAATTCTCATTCACTTAAATAAGACAGAATTTCAGCCTCTCTTCATCTCTCTTATTTCTTACCTGCAAAGTAACTTTCTGAATGTGTTATCAAAGTCATCCTGCTGTCAGTCTCCAGTAATTTTTTCTTTCTGTTTTTCCAGAACAGTTAATTCCACTCTTTATTCAAGTTGACTACTCATGTGCTCTCTTTACTTTATAGCTGTGAACTGCATTCATGATTAATCTTTTCCATTTTACTGTCATCATTTCCTTCTACGGGTATAGATGATGCTGCTTTCCTGCGGCAAATACTGTTTCTGCTTATTGGTAGTCTTCAAACAAATCTATTACAAGTGCCATAACAAATCTATGTCAGTATCCTAAAGACCATTCATTTAAATATGACAGAAGTTTTGTTGTCTGTCTTGACTTTCCCATCTAACTGATAGAATTTGGATTTATTAGAAAGGTTCTAAATGCTGTTACATTGTTATTTAAAAATAAAACTCCTGTAGTAGACCGAAGAATATGGAATTTGATATTTTGCACTTAAGTTTTTAAAATAACCCATTTAAAAAATAAATAATTTCATTAATACATGAAGAGCGGATTACTTATTGGCGATGCTTAGCAACATACTGAAATTATTGATTATCTCAAAATATTTGAATGTGAATTCAAATGAAACATTGAAATGTCTTCATTTTTCTACTGCTCATTTAGGAAGAATACAATAATAAAGAACTGGATGGTCTGAAAGTTGTTTGTGTGAACTGCTCAGAGAAAGTTGAATTTTTCTGCTCCTGAAGGAGAACTTTTGTCAGGCCTTTCTATGCTTGACATATCATCCTTGGGAGCTGCTCTTCAAAATTGGTATTTATTTGATTACACACTTATTTTTTGGCAGTAAATTTGTCCAAACACATGCACACATACACACACATGCCTTCTTTTATGCTAACAAGGTAAGCAGAAAGGGAGATTGGGAGAACATTGATCTGTGGTTTGGATGGTTGTGGCTGACTATGCTGTGATATATCCTCAGCTTGACTGCACCTTCTACTGGTGCATTCACTGGGTCCTGCCTCGAGGTGGAGCTGTTATATTTTCAATGGCGATGAAGACCTGAAAAGTAATTTTTTCTTTCTTCCCTGAAATCTTGTTTCTGATTTGAATAGATGTATTGGTTATGTAGGTAAAGAAAAATGGCAAGCAATCTTCCTCCCCCTCAGCAAAAGCTGGAGTCAGCAATGTGTCACACAGGTGGATGGGCCTACGATGCTGACAGGCTTTTATTCAGTCTGACATTACCTTTCAGAGATTCGGGAAGGTGCATACCTTTCACTTACAGTAGGTATCCAGGAGGATCATGACAATATGTGCATACCAGTTGTCAAAAGCAGTGCTGGTCTGGTGTGGCTGTTTGTAATGGGGAACGCGTTCCCAGAAGAGAGTACTTGTGTGTGTGTAGTGTGTGTGTGTGTAGTGTGTGTGTGTGTATTGTGTTCTAATTAAGACAGTACGAGACAGTTATGGCAGGCTGTCAAATCAATGGGATGCTGGGTGTATTTTAGTCTCTGAGCTATAGTCTAAATAACCTTTTAAGGACTCTGTTCTCTCAATGTGGTAAATAAATACCAAATGTTTTTTTACTTAATAGGCCTTTGAGTAATGCATTCCACATGGCTTTATTGCTGGAATGAGACTTTATCACTAAATACACAACAGTGACATGAGGTCATTTCAGCAAGAAGAAATGCATGCATCTCATAGGTGAACTTAGTTTATTGTGAAGTTTAGTTAAACAGGAATTCTTTAAAGTAAACATTTGTGACTTATTTAAGGAAAATAAGGGGAACCTACAAGTATGCGCTTATTCTAATTGTCTTTCACCTCTCTCATGGTTTAAATATTATGAACATTTATTGTAGTTGGATTTGTGAAAGTGATGCTTATTTCCCTCTTTTATTTTTTTTTTTTTCTCTTGGATTTAGAGTCTATCTTTATTCTGGTCACTTTAAAAGTTAACTATATCACATATTTCATATGCTTCTTGTTCCAGACTCTATGAGAGAGAGATGTGGCCAAGCTTCTCTCTTAGCAGGTGTAACAAATGACCTGTTTGTAGTTCATTTTGGGTGGGGTGAAAGGGAAATATCCAGGTGGTCTCAATTTCAACTATGGATGATATTTACCAGAAGCGAGAAGAAATTAAATTAAGCCCTGAAGAATGTGTAAGATCTGAATTGGTAGCAAGACTGAGGGACTGTCTAATGGGCTGGGTATGTAGTGCCACGCTGATGTCTTGTGTACTATGGAAGAGGGTTCATGTTTTGAAGGCAGTATTGTACAGAGTTGGGTGATATCTATTTTGGCAAGATATTTATTCACCTAAAAATGCAGCTTCTCATTGCCAGCAGTAATTGTAACCTTGGGTCAAATTATCTTTGACTGGTACAAAAATGGAAGAAGAAACATTCTTGAATAGTGAAGCATTTCAGTGTTCTAAAACACCATTTTGATCATTTGGGGCTAGACTGGGGGCGGGGTGACTTGGAGATCATGTACAAGACTGAAGACATTCACTTTTGAAGTGCAAGACTTGGGTTCAATGGACCTCTTAATTACATGTTAAAAATGGATGACTTTACTAGAGAGGACTGGTCCCTATAATCCCATTGCCTTGAAAGTATTTTATTTTATTAGCCTGTTACTTAGAACTTTTTTTGTAGGACGTGCCGCCAATATATGAATTGATTCAGGCAGGTAGAAAATTCACTTTGGGTAAGTACCCTTAGCCACTGGAATATATTGGTCAAAACCACCACCACCATTTATTCATATCTCAGTGATGTAAATGATAGTTCCACTTTAATCACAGAATCACAGAATGGTAGGGATTGGAGGGGAGCTCTGTGGGTCATCTAGTCCAACCCTCCTGCCGAAGCAGGGTCAACTACAGCAGGCTGCAGAGGACCTTGTCCAGGAGGGTCTTGAATATCTCCAGAGAAGGAGACTCCACAACCTCCCTGGGCAGCCTGTTCCAGGGCTCCGTCACCCTCAGAGTGAAGAAGTTCTTCCTCACATTCAGACAGAACTTCCTGTGCTTCAGTTTGTGCCCATTGCCCCTTGTCCTGTCACTTGGCACCACTGAAAAGAGTTTGGCCCCATCTTCCTGATGCCCGCCCTTGAGATATTTGTAAGTATATATTAGGTCCCCTCTCAGCCTCCTCTTCTGGCTGAACAAGCCCAGCCCCCTCAGCCTCTCCTCGTAGGAGAGATGCTCCAGTCCTAAGCCTAGATTATGTATTTTACTGTATTTGGAAAACACCTGAAAAAATCTGGCAGAATTTTTTGAAAAAGAATCTTACTCTATTCACAGAAACTTTCTCCTTCCTCTTCAGAGATTACTCCTGGGCTATCTGAGTAGTGGTTAAACATACCCAATACTTAGCTAATTTAGAAGATTTTATTCTTAGAAAGAAAATAAATGGGAATTCTGTACTATGTATTCTCTTTGTTATGAAAAACAAAACCATGAAAGTAATAAAAAATAATCTCTAACTTCTGCTTTCTCAGCATTTTAAAGGAATAATTTGATTACATGATAGAGTTTTATAGGTTAATCTATCAGGAAGTTGAAGAAAATCAAAGTTAAATCTGCTTTGTTCTGTAAATTTTATGCTTATTATTATGCCGTTGGTGTAAAACTTGTCCGTTTGTGTCCAGCTTCTTGAATGGTGAGGTGAATTTCACAATCCTGTATTACTGCTTAATAAAAATGGTTGTAGACTGATGTAACAAAAATCATGCCTGGGCCTGAAATCTGAATGGGAAGGACTGAAAAATGTGATAGCTTGGGCTTTTTACAATTTTTTTTGGCAATGAGCTTGCTTAGAGGAGGAGTTAAACCTTGGGTTGTGGAATTGGTCTGTTTACCTTAGTCAGAGTGTTGGTTGACTTTACCTAGAGTTTTTCAGAGTATTTAGGCATGTGTTTAATATCCTTGATGAAAACAGGTGTTGGAATTCTCTGCTAATTGGAGTCCCAGGTGTTTTCTGTTCTCTGGCTGTGCAGGCAGTACTGCAGCTGTGGTCCTGTTTACCCCCGAGTTTGCTGTGACTTTTAGGTGTGGTGAGTCCCGTTTTTGAAGAGCAGTTGATGGTTCTTGGCTGGCTCAGGTCTGTTGTGAGAAAGAGGAAGACAATTCATTTTAGCAAGATATAAAATTACCTGAAACTGATTGGAGGCTAGTTGGAACTTGGAGCACAGTTTTGTCAGTTCATCCTAAGCTGGTGAGAATGAACTTGAGCTTGACATCAGACTACGAAGTGACTGGACACAGACTTGCCTGTTGTCAGGAGTGCATGGAGCTTTATGGCAGGACCACTTAGGACGCCTGCGTGGATGCTTCCTCTTTGTTTTATAGGTAAGTTTCTAAATTTCAAGGCTTGAGTTGAGAAGAATTAAAATGGGTACAAAATAAACCTTCTATCCCTGCTCCATCTTTCTTCTCAGTTTGTGCTGTAGAGCTGTACTTTCTGTCTTTCTGCTTAGCTTTTTATAAGTACAGCAGATAGCAGCATTTAAAAATCAAACTGCCAGTTTCAGTCCACTCTTTTCCTTCTCTACACCAGTTCTAGCTGGCAGGTTCAGCTCAAATTGGAGTGGCCGGTGTTGTCAGAAGTAGCTTTTGTTATCCTCTCAGCAGCAGTTATCAGAAAACCATGGTAGAAGGAAGAAGATGAGCTGAATAAGCTTGTAACAGGCTAATAAGAGTAAGTTCATAAGTCTAGCAGTGTTTGAATATCTGAAGAGCATACTAATGCTCCCATTCCCTCAGAACAGCTTGCTGTACTGTTCAGTCCTTCTGCTGGAGCTATGTAGGTGGATAACCCATTTTCACAAAGATACTGCTCCCTTTCTGTCAGGCAAAGATATGTCTTCAGGAATGAATCCCTAAAATTTATGAACTGCAGACTCACTTGCATTTTTCAGCCTTCACTACTATTTTGTAAGTACAGATAAAGTAATGGATAGAATATTCAAAACATGCTGCTGGTTTATTTAATCTTTGTGTGTCACGTTTTAGTTTTAGAGCAGCACTGTTGTATGGTGGTCTAATGAAATCTCAAAGAGAATAATCTATTAATGTTAAGAGGCTGACATGATTAGAAAACTGAAGTAGAAATGACAGCCAAGTTTTCCTGGACTTGTCCTGTCCTTCCTCTCTTTCGATCCTGTGGTCCCAGTCTCCAGCCTCCTCCAAATAATTTTAAGACAGAATGAACTTGGAACACTTCCATGGGATTTAAGCATGTGGTGACAACCTACAAATATTCACTGTACTTGTTTAGATGAATCTGTGGTGGATGAGTAATTATGGTGCTTGCAGAAAGGAAAATATCAGAGAGTGCTGGACTTGGTGCCCATGGAAGTGGTACACAGCTGATCTGATAAATGTTGAACAGATACCACCTGTGTAGAAGAAGAGATCCTATACATAATACAGTTCTTTAAACTAGTTTTCTGGAATAAATGTCTTTGCCGTAGTGGTCTGAAGGAAGCTGAATCTGTGGAAAAAAACATGTGAAATGAATTATCTAGTAAAAGTGTTTTAATACATCTGTAATAGTTTATTTGTGCATCACATGCATCATGAGGTTTTTTTAAAAGTGATTCTGAAAAAAAAAATAAAATCCTAAGAATAGCTTGACAGATAGAAAAAAATAACTTATAATGTCTTCATGGTATTTAAAAGGTCTGGAAACCTTGCCCTTACAACCAAGGTAACATTTCTTGAGCATTGAGTTACCCGGTTCTGTTCATGCTCTTTTGCTTTGCCCATCACCAAATTATTTGTTGCCTGATCTGTTCCTATGGGAACCATGTGGCTTTAATTACATGTTATGATGTGGGATTATCTTTTTCTTTGACAAGATTGCATAATGTCATTCCATCCCTGCAATGAAAAAAAGCAAGTATTTTTCAGTTGGCATAAAAATATTGTTAGAGGATAAACTACCGATGACCCCTAAGTTCTGTTAGAGTGCTATTCGGGGGCTTTTTGTTTTTTCTGTGGGTTTTGTTGGAGTTGGTTTTAGTTTTTAAAATATGCCCACTGAAAAAGTCTTGCTGTACTAAGCTCATCAGCTGGACCAAGGCAGTAAATGTAGTCACCGTGGAAGATGTAAGCAGGACTGCATTTACTCACAGTAGAAAAACAGGAGTCAGATGGAGTATGATTTAGTGTTTGAAGGGATATGACAACAGCCTTTCTATTCAGAAGTTTTGGATTTCCTTTAGAAAAACCCCGTTTGCGTATCATAGCATACTCTCAGGTTGTAGAAACAGTACTGCCCACAGCTTTTTATTTATCAGAGCTAATGTATACAGTAGCAATACCATTGAAGAAAAAGGCCTGCTAGCAGCCTGTTTTTCCAGGAGGCATTTGTTTGACAGGGAAACCTTTTGAGAAGCTGGCAAGAAGCCAGCAGCAGCACTACAGATAATGCATGGTCAGGAGGAGGTGTAGAGGTAGCAGTCATATCCACTGGCTTTCTTCTTTTGACTTCTCACATTTCATTTTGTGATTTAGTGAGCTTTTATAGATCAGCAGGCAAGGGAGCTAGCTGACAAATGAATCAATGGGGCTTCAGAGACATTTTGTCTTTCATGGATACACAAAATACAGTTGTACAGTAGTGGTGTTGAGGGGAGCATGAAAATTGGAACATTTTTGCACAGATGTTTCTTGCATGATTTTAGTCACGTACACTGCCACGGGCAGTGTCAAAGCAATCGTTCTGAGAGTTCAGCACTTTAAAAAATAGTTGTGACTGGCATTATTCTGGAATGTGCTGTCTGAGAAAAAAATTAAAGCCTGCAGAATCTGAAATCCTTAATGGAACTTATCTAAGCCTTTCAGTAATGCATAATTTTCAAGGTATAACACAATATATTAAGGTGAAAGTTGATATAATTTCAGGACTATTTCTCTTTATACTGAGAGGACTCTGCTAAAGATAAACTGCTGAGTAAATTCTGTAAATTACTGCAGGTTCTGAAATGAATTCTGGTGTGTTGTCATCCCGTCCTCCCGCCCTTTATTTTTCTCCCTCTTTTGTTTGAGAGGTTTTATGGGAGCTCAGCATAAACCTCTGACAATAAACCCTAGGGAATTGTATTTAGTTTCTGAAGTTTAACTCCTTGAATTAAGAAAGATGCCATGGCTTTTGACTTGTCTTAAGGAATTACTATAGGTTTTGTGAGTAAGCAGTAAGCTTACTTTTTTCTGGCCCTCTTAATGACAGCTTCCAGAAAAAGTAACATTACTTATACAATTCACTGAGCATTGCGGGGGTGGAGGGGTGGGGAATCCTATTTTTAGCGTGTTCCTTTATGCTGTGTGTTTCTGTAACCAGACATAAACAGAAGATTGTAACAGTTTCTAACATTATGCCAATACATGTAGCGTTAGCTAGTTAGTGAGGAAAGAATGACCTCTTGGTTCCTATTTTATGTCAGAAAAACTTAACTGTAGTAGTATAGTTACAAATTCCGAAGTATTTTTTTAACCTGCAGAGTAGAAAATGCTGACACTATATCCAGGTTGCATCCAATAACTTCATGACATTGTGTCAATCTTCAGTGATTTCATTGAAATATAGACTGATAAGTCAGTATTTTCTTGCACGGTATTCACAAGAGGATGAAATGGTTAATCTATTTTCCTTTGCATTTCTGTTAGTCAAGTTGGACTTAACTACAAAACATCATGGAACATGACTTAGTGACTTGTGTATTTGTGTAGTTGCTTTTTAGAACCAAAATACTTCTGTTTAGACTTGCCACGTGTATTCAGACAGAAAAGTCAATGGCTTAGAATACAGGGATTTCTGTGCTATCGGTCACACTTGCTTTCTTAACATTACTGCTCTGTAAGTATTAAACTATTTTTATTGAAGTATGTACCTTACAGAGATAAAAGTTCTGTATGAATAAAGTGGGATGGTTTTATAATTACAGTGCTTTAGGCAATGAAATAAATAATGTAAGTCTTTAGTTTTCCTACACACACTTGCTCTGCAAATTAATTTTAACTGGTCTTCGGTTGATATGGACATGATGAGTACTTGTAATTGCATTGGCAGGAATTAATAATTATTTTCTGAAATTTTATAATCCTAGACTTCACTGACTTCAGTTGTGATCAAGGATGTTCACAGTCTCTAAAATCAGACATAATGTAACCTGTATACCACTACTTTTTGACTTTAACAGTAAACAATAGCCAAACATGACCTAACAGTCTCAGGACAGTAATTGTCATGTCATTATTCTTTTGCTAATCTTATGTTATTACAGAAATTGTTTTTGCCCATGAGAGTGTTATGAAGAGAACTAATTTCTCTCTTGACTTCATCTTTGCCATTCCGTATGTGTGAGGAAAGTAACACCCCTGCTGATAGTTTGTATTTTGAATGGCGTTCAAAAAGAGAACATTTAAAGAAAAGTAACTGCATTATCCCAAACCCCTGTCATTCACCTTTCAGAGTAACCCCAATAGAAGTTGTTTGTATTGCACAGCAAGGAAAAGTAGGCTGCTGTCATTTGTGACTGGTAACTTTGCTTTTGCTTTTCTGATGTAATTAATTGTAGTATTGTAATGTGAACTAGAGAATAACCCTATTTTCAGTTAAATATATGTGTGTATATAGGAATAGCATTCCTCTACCTCTTTCATTGTTTTTCAACATTTTTGTAAGTAGAATGAAGTATCTTCTAACTGCTTGAATATCATATGTTTGCGTCCATTCTGTTCAAAAAGCCACAGTTAATGTCATGACAAGCTTCACCCGAAACTGTTTTCCAAGTTAGGCCTTTTTGTGTGCTTTTTTGGTGATTTGCCTTGTTTTTGCTAATTGCATTTCATTTTTTATTGATTTATATATATTTTTTTAAGATTTTTCAAAGCATTGCAATGTGTTGTAACAACCTATTGTACAAACCTGTTGTGCTTAGCATTCTGAGATTTTATTTTAATTTCATTTTTTAAATCAATTTTAAGTGCAGTGTTGTTCACACAGTGAAATATTTCACTGTTACTGTCTCACTCTGCCTAAAGCAATTGAGCAGCTGTCCTTAGTAGTTTAATGACTTCATTGCTCAAGTATTTTCTTTATTTAATTCTGAGTTCCCACTCAGAAGGTATTAGTAATTTTTTGCAGATTCAGTGTTTCTGTTTTTGCTTAATCAGTACTCTGTTTCATCATAGGAATAAATGCTGTGTTCTACTCTCACATACTGTACTTAGACCCTTACCCTTGTTAATATTGGGTAGCTACTTAAGGGATGGATTGTGTTTTGGATGTAAACTGTTCTGTGAGAACTTTGACTTTTTTTAGTGGTTTTAGATTAAATTTCAAATTCCGTTATTGCTTAAGGAAAACTCTATAGTCATTTCTTCATTACGCAATTTTAAGTAACACTTGGTTAGAAATACTATAGTCTCATATGCATATATATATGTGTGTGTGTATACGTCTGTTTACATATTATATATGTATATATATGTCATGTTACGTTTGCAGCAGAGAGAGTTTTGTCTTGTCTGCCTGTCTTGGTATTGTGTTCCCTTATGTTGTTTATGAAAGGGCGCAAATGACAACCATCAGAAAACCTTGCATCAAATTACACACTGATTTGCCTCATGGAAAAAGTACAGGAGACTTGATGTGGCTTTTGACGAGGGAGTGTTCCAAGAGATGTGTTTCGCTGTTGAAATGGGAAGTAATTCTATCAAAATTGTAGTATACCAACATGATCACCTACAATAAACCTCTAAAACTTTTAAATATAATGCATACAATTCCTGAACTAGCATGGTTAATTATTTTAGTAATTTTCTTGGAAGATTTTCTTCTTGAAGCTATTAAATGCCTATTAAATAGGAATTTCCTGCAGGGCTGCATATTCTTTGAAAGCTATGTGTGCGTGATACTTTGGTCTGCTCTTACACCTCCAGAACATCATCTTTGCTTTTTGTCTTATGAAAGTTTCTGACTTTTAAATCCTGAATCATCTGCCTCAGCTCTGATGCTTCCAAGTTCTTGTACCAATATTCAGGAACAAGATACTGGTACTTCAGTGAATTAAACCCTTGGAAGACAACACTTCCTTTTTCCTGCCTTCACTCCCAAGTCCCTAGTTGGGGCTGGCTCAGGCAGGGAGGGAAAGCGGTACACACTTTTCACCAATACTGGAATTCTCCAGACATTTAAGTAACACATATGTGCAAATTCATCCATTCAGCTCTCCTGGGATACTTTCCTGTGGTGACAGAGGAGGAAGCAAAGAATATTGATTTCTAACTGACTGGACTGAACACACGTTAAGATTTGAGGTTTGGATACAAGTTTGTAGTATTTGATATAAGAGCTTAAGCTCAGTTGATGAAGAGATCTGTCCTATGTGGAAATGAAATGAAACTGTGGATTTTGGCAATAATCACTCAAAATAGTTCTTATAGAGCAAAAAAACTTTGAGTGGGGACAAAGGAATTGAAGATTGCTTAACCTGTAATGAGCATAAGTGCAGTAGATGAAATAACTTTGTAAGACACCTATATTTTTTTTTTGTTGAAAATATTCAACATCTGATCTGCATTCAGAAATGGAACCACAATTATCATGACAGGACGAGATGATTCCCCTCCTCCGATTTCAGAAAGAAACTGTTAGAAATCATACCATAATAATTAAATGTGTTCTAAGTGTAGTTTGTAATCATCCTTTCATGGCATCCAAATAGTTTTGCTTTGTCTGCTTTCTTAAAAATTTGTTTTCATTGCTGAGATGCTAGAGCTGCAGGGGAAACTATAAGAACTCATCTACTTACTTTTTCTATTTTCACAGGAGCTTTTTGGGAAGTAATCTACTTTTCTATGTGGGTACTTAAAATCTACATACAAAAAGCAAAAACATTTTTTAAATAGTTACTCAGAAAAATGTAGACCAAGGTTTAAGGGAGAGGGAGGAAAATAACAGCATTTCATATAATCACCTCTTCCAATATTATACAAAGAAATGTGACTCATCAGTAATAGGCCCAGTCCCTTTTAGAAGAAATCACCCACATTTGATTGAGATTTTTTTTTCTTTCTTTAACAGCACGGAGACTGTGTATTTATAAGGCCAACATACTATGGAGTAGTTCAGTTTCTGAGTCCAACTTTCAGTTGCTGGCATTTACAAAGGTGATCCTCATCCCCCCAATCTTCTTTTCTTTAAGGTGAAGTCACTTAACATCTCTGGCTACTGCGGCTGTCTCGCAACAGCAGTACCTGGAAGCATTTCCCTGATGCAGGTGCAGGATGTATTGCATCTCTCTTCCATGTAAGGCAGGATCTTAAATGTGCATCATTCTCTCTCTTTGTCCCATTTTCAGCTGGAATAGAGTTAATTTTCTTCCCTGTAGCTGCTCTGTTTAGGGTTTAGTGTGAAAATAAGGTTGATAATACACTGATGTTTTTAGTTCTTGCAAAGAAATCAAGGACTTTTTCCAGTTTCCCGTGTTTCGCTAACAAGCAGGTGTGCGGTAGCTGGGAGGGAGCGCAGCTGGGCAGTTAACCCAAGCTGGCCAGTGGAAATATTCTGTACCATAGATATTATGCTCAGTATATAAATGAGGCCTGGCTGGGGGGGCAGGAACCCTTTTTCTGTGAGTTTAATCTCTTTTCTGTGAGGAAAAAATCCTCAAAATCTGTGGGTTCAGCAATTGCTGCTCAGGCACTGGCAAATCAATTGGTCATTGAGTGGTAAGAAAGAAGTTGTATTGTATATAGCTTGTTATGCATATCCTTTATTACTATTATGACTTCCTTTGTTGTCTTCTTAAACTGTCTTTATCTCAACTCACAAGTTTTACTTTTTGTCCGTTCTCCTCTCCATCCCACTGCAGGGGGTGAGGGGCTGGGTGTGTGGTCCTGGTTCCGGCTGCTGGGTTAAACCACAACACTCTTACAGCCCCTTCCCCTCCAAATCCCGATACCGCGTGACGGATGCGAGGACGTGGCTGAAAGGACGCATGACATGTCCCAGGCAGGCTGATCCCTGGGAGTTAGTGGACTGAGGCTGGGGGATGTCCTACAGCATACACCTTCCTTGAAGTTAAGGCGTAGGGGGTGGCTTTCGGGTTTCTTAGGTGTGGCTTTTGGTTTTGCTTTTTCTGGTGAGTGTAGGCAAAACCAGTAAGTTTTGAGAGTTGTTGCTTAAGCTCTAATAAGAATCACAAGGAAAATGCCTTTATGTCTGCAGACAGAACCAGTGTGGTGCACTCAGAACAAACTTGGCTGCCAAAACACCGGGGAGTAGGTTGATGTTTCTGGGGGTTGCTGCTGTGTATTAACAATAGCTGTGGAAAGGTAGACAGTCTTGAAATATTTCCTGAAACATCTAGCTACAAAGTGACATTCTCACTGGAGTAGCATATATTAAGATATCCTGAAAATGATGCTTTCATCACCTCATATGCTTTGAATTTGATGATAAAACAGCAGTATAGAAAACCTAGATTTTTATGCATTGATCTGGGGAACTGGAGCATCCCACCCCACAATGTCAAAGCACAAGAAGTACAAGTCATTTGGGATATGGTGCTGCACTTTGGATCTCACCTGGGAACATTTTCCCTCTTAGTTTGTGCAGCTAGACTTCATCATTAAAGCTAAGATCTTCCTCAGAGTTTGACGGGACTTCATAAAAAGCTGTTAGTTGGTTTATTAATATTTTCACCAAAATAACCTACTCTGAGCTCTTGATGTAGTTAATTTAAGAAGAGTTATGGCTTTAAATCTTCAGAAGAGCATAAAGCAAACTTCTAGTACACAAAAATTCTTTATAAGTATCTTTCTATCCTATTATAAAAAATGCATTTTTTTTATTATGCAAGAAAGTAAAAGTCTTCAAGTCAAAGTTCATTTAAACAACAATTACTTAGAGAAAACTTGCATTGTAGCCATCAAATTTCTCACCTCCCTCACTCTTCTCATTATATGAATTATAGTTCAGAGGTACAAAAGAGTAAATTTACACAATAGATTTTCTGTACGATTTCTAATTTGTAAAGTGCTGTGGGATTCTTGCATGAAAATGTTTATAAAAGGGCTAATACTGTTTATCACAGTAAAAATAACTTTTTTTAGACAGTCATATTGCTGCAAGAGTATTTGTGTCCTGCATTAACAAAAAGATGTTCAAAGTCTGTTCAAGTCTTTCTTTTTCATGGAAAGGTGATATTAATTTTCTTCTGGCCTTAGGTTTTATCAGCCTAGTTTAAGGTGCTGAATCCACCTTGCTCGCCTGCTGCACAGTTGCTGTCCTTTTCATCACTGTTCCCTGGGATTACTTTTTGTCGCTCGTGTAGCTAACTCATGGCCACAGCTTTACAAACTAGGGTATGCTTCTCTTTGATCATTGCTTGACAAAAAAGGCAGAGTCCTGTGGTTCACATTAATGTTCTGTGGATTATTTCTATTTTTGTCTGTACATACTTCTACTTCTATCTATTTCTATTTCTAGCTACAGTGCAGTGTAAGATACGCAAACCAGCCTGGGAATGTGGAACGTGCGCTTTCTTTTCCCTACTGACCACCAGGCAATGGTATGAGGACCCATCCTTCTTACCCACCCTTCTGGTCTCCTGAATGTGATACTGCTGAATGCCTGGCAGACCAGTTTGAACTGAAGGAAACACCCCATAGTTTTGCAGTTGTGTCGTTCTTTAGGATTATAGGAAAAGTTGGTTTATCTCCACATGCTGAAGAAGTCTAAAATTTAAGACTCTTACTTTTTTGACAGGTTAGTAGAGGCAGGTTATTAGAAGGTGATCACTACCTCATTTTCCAGGATGTTTTTGTTTGAACTTTATTACTAGGTAAGCTTGGAGCATGGCTGGAAATTAGACCCTTCAGGAGGTGTAGGTAAGGATTGCCAAGTTTCTGGATACTGAGTGGGTTTGGGCAGAAAAGGGTAGCTGCCAGATCCACCAAAGAAGTGTTGTAGGAGGTATGGATGCAAGGGTAGATTTTTAAATGCGTAAGAAGATTTCAGAAATCTCTGACGCATGTGGGCTCTTGAGTGCCTATACATGCAAGTAAGACCTTGAAATTCCAAGGAAATTCCTGCTGCTCTGGACTTGGCTGTGACTGCTCGGCTACTTTGTCATAACTGCAAGGTTTCAAATACGTACATGGGAATAACAAGAAGAAAAAGGAGGGGGGGAATCCCTTTAAAACCAAACAGAAAATCTGGCCCATAAAATGTCAGTTAGATACCAATTGCTCTGCCCCAAAGTGTAATTGAGTAAAACAATTCCCTGCTGTCACTCCTCAATAGCATTATGTTGTTTCCATTAATTTGTTGGCTGGCCCGTGCTCCTTTCTCATCATAGGTGTGTTCCAGCCGTGTGACACTGGCAGCTGCCGGGTTGGCTCTAACTAGACTAGCGATCCAGCACTCTAATTTGTCACCTTTTGGTGGTAACTGTAGTGAGGAGGTGAAGAAATGCTGGACTTAAAAAAGGGTGTCCTTCTCATCTCCCTGGCAGTGCTTCTCAAAAAGCTGAGGTGCGCTGGCAGCACAGCGAGAGGCTGGGCTGCTGTTGCTGCTCCCTGCTCTGTGGGAAGTCAGCCCCGGGGTTTAGTACCATTAATTTGGCACTCTTCAGAGTTTACCGAATTTCTAAACCTGAAGGAAACTCACATCAGTTTGCCTGTTTATCTTTACCAATTTACTCATATCAATTTGTATTTGGTCTACCTAAGTAAGCAGTGTAACTCTGATAATATGTCAAAGTATTGCACAATGGCCTGGGTTGTTTTTTCTGTTTTGGTTTTGTCTTTGTAGCAGACTCTCCCATATTTGCTGGTTTACCTGATGCTATTTGTCACACAGGCTCTAGAAGACTGAACACAGAACGCAGCTTAACATCAGATGGGAGCACATACGTTCCTAGTTCTGTTTGGATTAGGATATTTTTGGAGGCTACAGCCAATGTCAGCTTTCTGTTAATACAGTGTATGAAACAGTGGGGAAAATATTTCTAAGTCATTAGTTATCAATGCCTTGTTGTTAATCATATGTTTTAAGCCAAGAAATTATTTATGATTGAATATAGAAACCTTAACATAGATGCTTCAAACTGCCAATAAAGGAACACTACCAAAATTACTTTTGGGCAACTTCTGTCTGTCTGCTAGGTGAGGAGCAGTTCTTGATGGTAGCACCAATGGCATGGTGGAAATGGAATTTCTGTTTTTTTTGTTGCATGTACTTGGTACTCCTGATGTATGTCTTGTGGACTGGGCATACCTGAGCCTGGATGCAGCCCTTATCTTCTCTCAGATAGAAATAACATTTCAGCCTTTTTTTTTTTTTTTCTGTAGTGTCTGTGAGATATTAAATATGTTTTTGGCTAGACCACTTGATTATACGGCTGTGGGTAAGAGATCTAGTTCAACTGTCCCTTGGTACCAGAGATAAAAACTGTGCTCATTCCAGGAGAGCTGGTTATCACTTTGACCAGAGGATTAACCTCACAGTACTTTGTTCTTTTTCTACTACGTTCATTTATTTTTTCATTTATGCATCTTCAGACTTCATGTCTATAAAACCAGCTACTTAACAGATATTGTTTTAATGTAATGTAAGATTACAGTTTAATATAACAATTTACTGTAATGAAGTGAACATCATCTACTAAATAGAAAGCAGTTTCGAACACATTCAGAAATGGCTGGATATTATTTTGCCAGAATGCTTTGCAATAGGAAGCTGCTCTTTTAACTGAACTAGTTTTAAAGTGACTATTTCCCATTTGAGAATTTTTGACTTCTTAGGGGAAAACACAGATACAGAATTCTCTTCTAGTGCTTCTTTCCCTTTCCTTTTGCTATCCGCACCAGTTGAAAGGAAACTTAGAAATGCCACCAAGTTTCTGAAGTGAATTAGTTCAGGTGCCTCATGTCCCACCCACTTGCCCTTGAAGGCAGAGTTCTCAATTTAGATTGTTTCCCCTGATACGCTGTGGAGATCCCCATAAGACCAGAGTTTCTGGCAGCATTTTAACAAGGATGAAATAGCTGAAGAACAGTTTGTGTAAGGGACTATGGGACTGTTTCTTAACTAAATTTTTATTTCTTATCTGAAACATTTGTAATTCTGATATTTGTCTAATATTTTGTTCTAATATGTTGTTCTAATATTTAAAAAATTTCCATTTCCCATAGGGAAGAATGATACACCTTTTCAGCCATACCTAGTTCCATAACTAGTGCTTCAATGTTTCCATTTTGGTCTTGAATTTAGGTTATAATAACAAATGTCTTCAAAGAGAATACATTTTCTCTTAGCGTTTTGGCTGAAACCACAACCACTGGCTGCTGCTTCTCGTTCCCATGTCACAAAATCAGAAAATACAGTAGCAGTATTTCCAGATACTGCTATATAATGGTGTGTAACACAATAAATGCTTCCCTGCAGGTGCTTCTTTATTGTTGCCTCTCTTTCCATGCAAATTAACTTAATGAAGTTAAATAAAGAAATTAGTGAAGTATAACTTATTAATAGTTTGGCAGGCGGTGGATCCTCCGCCCCCAGAGTTCACAGACAGGCTTTGGGGCTGCAACAGTTCCACTCCTCTTAAAATGCTGCGTAGAAGGGAGATTCTGAAGCAGAAAAGGCTGAAAAAGCTTCACTTCAGAGCTTTTACTTCTAATACTGTGTTGATACCTGAAGAATGGGTTTCTGAAGGTAGCTACTCAATCATATCTGGCTCTTGAGACTTAACCTTCCCCGGTTTAAGAAGGTCACCATTGAATTCAGTTAGAGTAGAATTGGACATCTAGCTGCTAGAAGATGCATTAGTTACACAAACCCGGTTTCCTCTTAAAATTTTCAGAATATCAATGTTGCAGTTGGATACTATCTCAACATGTGCAACAGGAGATTTTTGTTGTGGTCAGGGAGAGCTTGTCTTCCTGATTCTTGAATTCAGGCCATATCTGAAGAATTTCTTTTGGGAATTTTAAAGTTTGCTCCCAAATCCACACTGTTGACAGTGAAAAAAGTGTTGTGCAGTTTGGCCAAAACATAATTTTGCAATCATCTTGTTTCAGAATGGGAAGAACTTGGATAAGAATAAAGTTGTTTTCGTACTTGCTCAGTTGTAGTTCATCAAGCAAAAATAGGCTTTGCTCCTTCTCTGTGATTCGTATCTTGGAAAACATAGCGCGCTCTGAAACAACTGATGCATTGTCGTACCATTCCTGCCATGGTGCCAAAATTGGTTCTTTCAGAATAACTGATCAAGAAAATCCTTGAATACTACTGTTCATCCTTAAATTAGAAAAAGTGTAATATCAAAAGAGAATTTTATAACTTAGAATAATAAATCCCAATCCTAAACAAGTGACTGAAGGAGGATAGAAGAGGAATAAAGTAAAATATGTTTAGTAGAAATATAAATAAATACTTTTTATTGCATTGTTTTAAAATATGTCATCCTTTTTAACTTTCTCATAACATTTGCACTATTGAAATGTCACAAAGCACTAATTTTTTATGTTTCTGATGATCAGAGAAAATAAGCAGACTGAGAGGCATTTGTCAAAGCACATCGTAATTATTTTGGTAACTTGCATACCAGCTGTCAGCTTTTTACTTTTCTGTGCAAGTTCTACATTTGTACAGCAGCTTTTGATTTTCTTCTTTTACCCTAAATACTTGTAACTATTTTGAAGTGAAGGGAACTGGGAAGAGGGAGAGGAGGGGGGAAAGCCAGCAACAGGTTGTAATGAGAAGTTTGTGTTGACTTGCAAGCAAATTGATAAATACACCACTGGGTATTAGGGCACTGCAAGGACGCTTTTCAATATAGAAGTTTTCCTGGTAGTTTTACTCCTGGAAATTACAGAATACAAGAATTCCAGAATACAAAAATGTGCATCTGTATTTCGATACTGCCAGCCGAAATAGCAGTCTTTAAACTTGGTTAACACTATTTCATGCTGGAATATTTGAAGAACAAAAGCAATCACTATTTATAGTTGTGCCACATAACATTAAGCACTAAAATTTCTAACAAACAAATAAATTTCATATTTAAAATTAATTCATTCCCACCAAGCCACACCTCATTCATGCTGTTCTTAAACTAAAAGCACTATAAACCAGAATATATTAAAAGCATTAGGTTCCGATCTGAAAGATTTTGCTACTGATAAGGGGTGCTTAGGTGTGGTGGTTTTATTCATTTTTCAAGTGACATTTAAGATTTGTCAGAAGTGTGAAACAGACTATTATAGTGAGAAAATATAGATTGTGCAAGAAGGATTTATCTAGGAAGGTTCTATTCCTATTCCACATTTTATTCTTAGTAAGAATAAGATAAAATCTCATAGCAGGAACTTTAAAAAAGAGAGCAGTCTCAGTTTTTTGGGTTTATTTCTTTCCTTTCATACTTGTTTTTGCTTAGAAGGAAGTAAGTCTCAATGTGAAAGGAAAAATATCAAAAGCTTTATTAGGTGTCAGGTCCTATGAACCCATGCGAGTAAAGAGCATAATTTATATGTTCTTTCTGGAAGTATCTAGAAGTTGTTGAGTCAACAGGTGAACCGTTGTGTATTGCAGGTGCATATGTGAAACAACAGTTACAGTGACTCACTGCTGGGAATAAGTTACAATTATAAATCAAAGGAAGAGAGCACAAGGTGCAAGCAGTTACACATTCAGGAGGAGAGCAAAGCCGGCGACCGTTCTGTCAGCTGCTTCTTCCCACTTGGATTCCACCTCTCATTTATTTCTCTTTGTGGTGAGTAACCATGTACTGGTGTACCAGCATTATCTCCTGAATAGCACCTGGAAGCAAAAATATAGCCCTGACATTTCTGGTCACAATTGAGTGAGGGGACAAAATGCTGGAGATCAGAACTGAGATAAGGAAAATACTGGAAGTATCTGACCACAAGGAATAACATTTTTGCTGTTGCGAAAAATACCAGTTCCGATTGCGCTATAGCTAATGAAAGCAAAATTTCCATTCTATTAAAGCCAAAAGCATCTTCCTGAAAATTGAAAGAGTACCCTAAAACAAAATTAAAGTTAAAAATTACATTACTTGAAGCTAATATATAGTAAGAGAATTTTGTTGATGCCTGAGAGAGTAAAATTACAGTTGAATGAGAGGAACAGGAAATTTAAAACTTTTCTGGCTCTGGAAAAATGAAGTAGAATATTTGCTTCCAGTTTTACAATGTAGGAGGAAAAGTGATATGGAATATTTTGCTGTATTTTTTGCATCATTTTGCTCTTGATAAATTTTTTTTTTTTTTT
>Ga0065711_1006802_pt1 | contig 21442 bp, 22 predicted proteins | sample Hoacrofraction12_FD_59098 | JGI IMG/M metagenome (GOLD analysis project Ga0065711, IMG submission 59098) | Hoatzin crop microbial communities from Cojedes, Venezuela - Epithelial fraction 12 v2 (version 2) | ecosystem: Host-associated > Birds > Digestive system > Esophagus > Crop | place... | reverse complement strand
GGAAGAGCAGTGTACTGTAGTCCCCACACTGGAAAACCAGCCGGAGCAAGATGGGCCAGAAAGGGTACTGGGAGCCCGAAAACCCAGAGACCTGCCAGCTGGCTTCCTCCAGCTCTCTGGAGCATCTCTCCGCTCTGGAGCTGACCTTTTCCCATCGCTGCTCGGTGCTTTTCCTCCATGCAGCTTTACAGCGTGTAGTGCTATGGAAGAACTGGCAGCCCGTGACCCACGGACTGGATTTCTGCAGACGAGTGCTCTTGTATCCAGCTAACGCAAACTGTCTGCCGCGGTTACAGCCAGTGCTGGGCTTGTTTTCTCTGGAATGGATTATTTAGATGTTCTTCAACCACGGGCTTATGCTTAGTAAAACTAATGAACTGGTATTTGCTGCTGCCTTCTCCAGAGCTGTGTGATGTGGCAGCCAGGCTGGGTGGGATCCACGGGACTGACCCCTCTGCCTTGCTCCTTCTCCTCTTTTTGTGCATGCTGGAGGGTGCTCCAGGCACCTTGCCACCTCTTTTCCTTCCTCCAGCAAGAGAAGAGATAGCAGCTCATGGAGGCACAGGCAGAATGGTACAAGCCCATGGCAGGCGGTGCAGTGGCTGCTCTGGCTGGGGCGATGCTGGTGGCTCTGGGCTGGGCTGGAGGGGAGCAGGGTGGCTGCAGGGAGAGGGTCCCCACACCCTCTCCTCCTTTCTGAGCAGCTGCTGCAAGAGGTGCTTTCAGTCAAGAAAAAGGAAATGGAGAACTTCTGGGCTGAAGTTCTGGCGGGGTGTGGTGGGATCACATAGTCAGGAGCAGATCTGGCCAGAGGTGTAGCCCAGGCGCGTGCGTACGGCAGAGAACATGGCTCGCACCGTTTGTGCCTTGGAGGCTTTTGGTGCTCTCAGCTTGCGTTCAGAGCTGAGAGGAGGGGAAAGATTCCAGTGACTCAAGTGTTGCATTGCTTAACAGCAATCAGATGTTGTGCAGCGTGTGTGACTTGTTTTGCTCACCCTTCGCCAGTCACAAGCTTTCCCGAGCTCTTCCCAACAGGAGGAGCAGGGCCAGAGGCACCTCTCTGCTGTAGCGCAACACGGGTGTTTCGCAGGATGACAGGGATGTGGTGTCATCCTTTATTTTCATGGATTGAGGGAAGAGCCAGGAGGGTGTTTCATGCCCAGGAAGGCTGGGGAGTGGTGCTGCCCTGGGAGCCTGCCGTGCCTCGGGGACACAAGTCCTCCCTCGGCTGTGCTCGTGCTCACTTTGTGGCTGCTGGCAACGTCACTGCAGTCCCCAGTTATTGCTGAGTCTGGAGTCATTTTCTTTGCTGTAAACCCTTTAAAGCTTGTTTTGAGAAGAAGCTGTAAACAGGGTCCCTTTGTGCTTAGTGTCATCTTGGTTTTAAGTTTTCTTGTTTTCATTTTGAAGAGAGTGTTTGAGAGCTTCTTTTGGTTTTCCTGTTGTCTTTGGGAGAATTGGGGGAGTTTTTTATTTCCTCTCAAAATGTAGGAAAAATACCTCCTTCCTTCTTTCCCCTCTTCACCAAACCTCAAGAATTTTATCCAGGTGCATCTCAGATCCAAGAAAAAAAATACAAGTATTCCATGTGCAGGGATACAAAGGGCTATATCGACAAAAAGGGCTTAGCTTTAGCATTACGGTGCTTTAATCAGGCTCATGCCTAGCAGCAGAGGAGTCCACAGCCCTTACCTAGGAGCAGAGACCTCCTGTAGAAAGCATGTGGAAAAACAGGTGCCAAAGAATGAGAGCTATGAAGAGCAGGGAGCCAGGTGGGTCACATCCTCGGGGGGTGTCGGGACCCTGGAGTTTGTCCCTGCACAGACTCCCCCTGGCAAAGGGGCTCCCGAAGTTACGTGACGTGACGGGGCAGCAGACGGGAGGAAGCGTGGCTGGTATGTCTGGCTGCTCGGGGGTGCCCGTCCGCCTGCCTGGCTGGGCGAGGGCTGCCTGCAGGGGCCTCTCGTGGGGTCAGTGGCTCTGGTTCTCCGGTTGCATAGTTTCCTTTTTGCATGAAATGCTTTAAATATTAATTGGGCTAGAGGAGAATGGCTGTTTAAACTTCGTAGGTGCTCAGGACACTTCCTAGGCAGGTTGTCTCCAGTGCTTCCATGAGTGCTTAATTATTTATGGCAGTGCAATAGCTCCAGTAGGAGAGGGCAAGACCCATTTCAAATACCTTGGGGACCAGGGAGCTCTTCAGGTGATGGGAAACAGAGCTCAGATCCATGTCTGGAGAAACCAAGGGAGAGTTTGCATCTCCCTCCCCATCATTCCAAAGGAGGGAGTATCTCAGTGGTTGGATGGGTGACTGGGCATGCTTTTTCTCCTCTTCTCCTCTCTGTAAAGTCCAATCCAAATGGTGTTTTCCAGCAAGACCAAGTAAAGGAAATGCTGAGGATGTGGATCCTGCCAGAGCATCGATATTAAGCCTCTAAGCAACTGCAAGGAAGTTCTGTGCATGTGCTGAAGCACCACTGCAGGCACCCAGTGAGAGCAGGAGCTGGTCATCGCCTCTCTTTTTTGAGTAAACTTACTAAGCGCAGTGGTATCAGTCAGGAAATTATTTGTTTAATGCTGAAGATCCTGTAAAACATTAATTCCTATGTAGCACAAAGCGTTCCCCAAACTTGACATATGACTTTGTGGCCTTTTGCAGCCAAACATGAGTTGGTGCTGTGAGTCCAAGTCAGCTGTAGTCCAGGAACTGTGTCAGTGCTGTGTGATGCTTGAGCTAATAAGCTTACAATATGCCTGCTTTGGGGAGCTTCTGAGATCTAGTCGCCGAGGTCCATCAGGATGAAACTTAACAATTGCAGAAATGCAGGTTACATAAATCACCCGCACTAAGCAGAATGACAAGTGATGAGCAGCATTTGTGGTGAGAATTGTCTTGAAAATAGAGAAGAGGATGCTAAGATCTTGTGCTTCTGGCACTGCTTTGGGTGTGCTTCCCTTGGTGCTGCAGGTCACTGTACCCAGGCTGATGGTGCTGTGTACGATGTCTCGGGCCACTGCTGGTTTGGAGAATGAGCTTCACCTCCTCCTGGGGAGAGTGGCCTTGTGTCGTGCAAGTTAATTATTGACTGTAATCACCTCTCTTGCATTTCCTTTTCTAGATGCAAATGCTGGACAAGTTTCCGATGGAAGGAGGGCAGAAGGACCCCAAGCAAAGGATCATCCCCTTCCTGCCAGGTAGGCGAGTGGCTCCAGCAAAAACCATGCTGGTTTTGGCATGGCAGAAGCTTTTTTCCAGTCTGTGTATGAGCATACATGTGCTTTAGTTCTTATCTTCTGAACCATCTGAGCAATAGCAAGTTCTTGGCCTGCACTGTGTCCATTAAAACATCTGTATTTGTTAGCAAATGTGCCCAGTGAGTGTTAAATCCCTCAGGCATTCTCTCTCCCTCCAGAAATCACTAGTGGAGGACTTCAGCTACGCACCCCACTCGCACAGCTTCTGCCAGGAGCAACCCCCGTAGCAGCCTGCTTGTTTTCAGAAGGGGCTTGGCCAGCACGGCACAGGGCCGAGGATGGCGTGAGGCTCCCCAGGAACTGCTCATACACTGTTTTTCCTGTCCCATGCAACTCAAAGGGCTGTCCAGAGATGAGGAGATAACAAGTGAATTCCACACGTTAAATCAAGCTGATTGACAGCCTTGGCTTCCTCTCGTGATGTTCAGGACTGGTTGCTTAAAGACAGGGTTTCTGTGGCATAACGTGTGCCCTGCCAGCCCAACGTGCAGCCGAGCATGTGCGTACCTGAGGAGCAGATGCAACAGTCCGTTGCAAACTTTGTGGTGCGAGGGATTGCTTGTGGCTGCCTTTTGCTGCTGCTGCTGCTGTGAGGGGAAAGCAGAACGCTAATGTGCCTTGCAAAAATAACCAGCCAGAGGGGGCCCTGGTAGTCTTTCATACACCATAGCTAATAGCTTTGACCACAGAGTTGTCTTTATCCCCACCCCCAAGTAGCTAATGGGCATATTTAGAAATGTCACGGTACCGTAATCACTTCCAGTGACTGTGAGGTCTGTTTAGTGCAGCCCTTTGTGCTGTGCTCTGCCTTCTGGGTTTTCTAGAAACATAAAGGCGGTCTTTACTTTTCTCTGGGTGGCATGAAGAAAATCATTTGCGCCCCTTTCTGAGCAAGAGAGTCTGGTCTGGGTTTTCCATAGAGGGATTTCTGATTCTGGCTTGTCCTTGTCTTGTAACATCATCAGAAGCAAAGCACACCTGACATTAATACAGCAGAAAAGCCCTTGCTGTACAAGTACTACTGCCAGCAAGGAGTGGGGAGGAAAAATGGAAGCCAAATTGGCAAAGGGCATAACTTGGAAAAATTGGACATACGGTTTCGCTGTGCTGCACTTGCAGAGAATTCCCACCAAAATGCTGCTATTTTTGGAAGGCAGCAATCGGGCTTGGGAAGCCTGGTCGGAGCACTGCCTCTCGCAGCACGCTCATCAATATTTGTTTCTTCTTCTTGGTGTTGAAATAGTTTCCCTTCGCTAAGAGGCATGTCACTGGGGTTTCCGTTGGAGGAAAAAGGGAGTTGAAGTTGCTGGAAAATAAAGCCTGGCTCTTTTGTAAGAAAGTTTTGGGGAGTTAGGATGACCATCTTCTAGAGGAGCTTGTGCATTTGTATGTGTCCTCCACAGAGATGTTCTCCCTTTTGCTCTGGTCCCTTTTTTGCGACTGGATTAAATAATACGGTTTTCAGAGGTAGTCTTGACTTGGAAAACTGCTAGTCCATGCTTCCCCCAGAAATTTTTCTTGATGTTTCATTTCTGCAGTGGCTTGCGATAGCTAAGAAGAGAGAGACTGTTGGTGCCTAACAGCAGGCACCTGCTTGTACTCTCAGGTACCAGCACAGGGCAAGGGGTGGTGTGGTGAGAAGATCCCAGTGCAGGATGGTGTCCTACCTCCGAGGAGGAGGTAGCCGCTGGAAAGACAGATAATCTCGCATCTGCCTGTCCTCATGGGGCAGCTTCAAAAGTCCTCTTGCTTCAGGGAAGTTCTGTTATTAAGAAGTGGGAATCACGTTGCCTTTGTCCTCTTGCCTTGGCTGTGTATCAAGGAGCAGTCAGGAGCTGGTGGCTTTCTCCGGAACAGGAGGGTGAGCTGAACCTCCCTAGTGAGATGACTTGCAAGCTGTGTCTGCTTCTGAAAACGAGGACTTCACTTGGGCTAAGGGAAGGCTCTTTTAGTAGTTGCTGGCTATGCCAAGCAACTTCCTTTCTGGAGTAGTTCTTGGCCTTCCCAGTTTGGGAATGGCAGTGGGTTTTGTTACTTACCCAAACTTTGTCTCTCTCTGCCCAGGGGTGCCATCTGGGTGAGCTCGGTGCAAACAGCCTGGGGCTCTGTCCCTGCAAAACGTGGCTCTGGTATGCTTAGACTTGCTAGGGTTTTGATTATGTTCGGCTTCTGTGAGTACTGTAGTTTGCTCCCAGTCCCATTTTGAGCGACATTTTTAGCATCTGAATTTCATTGCCAGTGGAGATTTGGCTCCAGTGCTTTACTGAAAGTACGCTGCTTTCTGGGAAGTCCGTTGTAGTGTAACATTAGACATTGTGGCCACTGCAGTTCTCAAAAATGTCTTCTGCGACCCTGTGCCTCCTGCACCTCTGGCTTGCTTAGCAAACCCCTAAGCATCCCAAACTCGGAGTCACCACCACGACCTGAGAAGGTGCCATCGGGGTTTGTCCGTCAGGCTGATTTCCTGGAATGGGAAGAGAGTTCCATGATTACTCCGTAGTTACAACATCCAGCCCACAGAAACTCTGTTTGCTTTGTGTTGCTTTGTTTTGTTAATGTTCACTTCGAGGATTTGACTTCTTGGAAATATCTAGAGACTTTGGCTCTTTTGAAGTAGGTTTCTTATGGTATCAGAAAATGCTCTCTCTCATAAGTGCAAGTCCTTCAGCCCACTCAGCAGTTCTGAATTGGAGTCATAAAGCTGGGTCCTCTGAAGCCCAGCAATTGCACTTGAGATTTGGGGCCAGGGGTTGTCCCTTCCCAGGTGCTGGCACCACGCTCATCCTGTAGCACAGCTTGGTGGGCTCTGGTTTGGCTTGGCAGGACACTGCAGTGCTCCTGCACCATGCCTGAAAATCCTCTGCTGCCATATAGGGGAATTTGAACTGGACTCTTGGCTACTTTTTCTGGCTTTGAGCCACTGGCACAGCCTGCCTAACTTCGTGTGGTGCTGAGGATGGCCCCTCAAAATGGCTCTGGTGGCACCCAGCCCACGCATGGCATCGACTGCAGTCCCTGGAGCAGAGTCAGGAGTAGCTGGCAAGAGAGGAGAGACCTGTCACTGCCTGGCCCGGGGAATGTCATCCTGGGCAGCTCTGTCTTCGCCTGCAGGAGCTCACACTAAGGGTTACATGCCTGTTGGCTGGGAGGTGATGGGATGGAGACCCCAGGAAAGAATGAACTAAGAAAACAAATGAGCTCAGTTGGGCCTGCTGTGTAAGGGCTGTGCCAGATCTTTCACGAAACAGCTTTTACAAGGAGAGTGGAGCCTTCCAAACTTCATACAACCCAAGTGGCCTGGAGCAGATCCTGGCCAGTCTGCTTCGCTGGAAACGTGAGCCTCAGCAAGGAGGGGTTGCCTGAGGCTGAGCTAACTTTGGCTGTAAACTTGCTTTTTAGGAAGCTTTAGCTACAGACAATAGTGAACTCCCAAGAGGGGAGGAGGAGAAAGGGTGTACAGTGGGACCATTTTAAAAAGCAGAATGATGCCTCTTTTCTACTCCCTTCCCAGCCTGCTAACCTGCTTGGCATGGGCATCAGTACTGCCCACATACTTTGGGGCTTTTCTCCCAGGACAACTGTGGGGATGCTAATAGGTCCAACACAGGCCCTGTGAAGGAGGTGGAGGACAACTCATCCCTCTTCCAGCTACAGAACCTGACCTTCCACAGTCTCATTGCATCTTCATCAGAGCTGGAGATGGGGCAAGGGTCCTAATTACTACTTTCTGCTCTAGCAAGATGGGCATTTCTACTGTAGCACTGTTGGGTGGACGGTCCCAGGCTAGCTTGCAGCCCAGAATCAGTACGCTTGCCTTTTCTATAGGGTTTCAGCTGATGTGCAGACAGTATTGCTGCAGGCAGAGTGCTGTGCTGAAGCAGTTGCTCTGCTTCTGATGTTTGAGCTGTATTTAAACAAACTACCTTACTTTTTTTCTCATGGCACTGTAGACCACAGGAGAAATGGCCTTGGAAACATTTTGCTCCAGTGAACTCTTACATTTCTCAGTGAGCTCTTGCATGGATGGGTTGCAGTAGGGCTTTGGAGAAAGTTTTGGGGCATCTTTCAATGCAGTTCCACTCTCTCGACCATGAAGAATAACTTCTGAGTCTGATGGGATAGCCAGAATCTAAAGGATTTACTAAGTAGGAGACTGCCTTTCCTCCTTCTTGTCTTCCTTTCAACCCTTTGTTTTTGCAGAAATGTCTTTTTTTTTGCAGTAGGAAGAGTAGCAAAGCCATTGCTGTCCTGCGATAGCAGAGAGCAAGCCATTTGGAGCAGGAAGCAGTTTGCTGCTGAGCTGGGTGGGGAAGAAGTGTCTTCTCTTGCATCAACAAACTGACCCAGTGATTCCCTGAAGAGTTTCTCTATTTTAGCCTGGGCCAAAATCCTTCTCCGGTGTCACAGGTAGCACCCCTTGGAGCCCTGGGGGGCTCCCTGCTCTCTTTTCTTGCGTGGAGACTTTGTCTCTTTGAGCTATTCCTCTGGTCACCTCATCCAATGCTTGGGAGATGTCTTGCCCCATCTCTTGTTATGCTCTGTAGTTTTCTCAGTAATTATTGGCAAACAAATAGGACTAACTGTGCTCCCTCCAGCAGGATCTCAAACCTGACAGCGTAAGGGGCTGTCTTGGTAGGAGCATTGTTTAATTTGGCTTCATTTCACAATGTATGGAACTCCATGCCTGTGCTATACCCAGGACAGACCCCGAGGCTCGTTGCTGGTCCCCCTCCTTTTCACCAGGATATGTGCACAGCGCAGGACTTTGCCAAACAGATGCTAAATGCAGGGCTCCTGGAAATGCTGTCTCCCACGCCTGTTTCCCCATCCTAGGAATAGCCCACGTAGCTGGCTGCTCTGTGGGCTGGGACTAATTATGTGTACATTTGGGGCTGCCTTTTTTTGAAGTGAGTTTGGAACCTGTGCCAGGGAAAATCTGGATGTGATTTGAAAGGTGCAGAGAAGTGAATTCTTTCCGAGGCAGGGGGGATGGGGGGAAGGAGGGGGGAGTCCTTCAGGGTAGAGCAAGAGACACAGATGATTTTCCACTCTTGAAATATCTGTCTTGGTTCACGGCCGTGATCGGCAGGGTGATGTGTTTCAGGTTTTCTGCCCCTCCAGCTTGCTGAAGATCCAGTAACAGCCTCTGGCTCAAGGGGAGCCTCAACCATTTTGCTGGATGAAATGCCTCTGCCTCATTTTTTCAGCTCCTCGCTCCCCAGTATAACTTCAGCCCTGCCTGGAGAATTCCAGCAGGAGGGAATAATATGCAGAGTCCTGTTTTCCTACCTGTTTGTTTGGAGAGATTAACCCCTCTTGTGGCCTGCCTGCTCTATCTCATACTGCCAGAGACCCGAATTCCTTATCAGCCCTTTCCCCAAGCCCTGCTCTGACACTCTGCAGTCCTTGATGAACGGCTGAGGCAGCGGGGGCCCCACTGCATCCGTCGCTTTGGGATCAAATAAAGCAAAGCAGCTTTGATTAGCTGCAAAGGGGGGTTCTTCCAGTCCTGGGAGAGCAGGAGCTTTCTGGCACCAGAGGAGTTTTCATGGGCAGACAGAGTATCTTCAGTGGAGTTTCTCTGGCTGGTGCCAGCTGCGCTGCATGGGGAACTGAGCTTATGCCCCCCAGAGATGACCTGCAGTGAGTGGTGGGCACCGGCCTCCTCCTCCTGCCTAGCTGGGTACAAGGCAGCACACCAGTGTTATTTCTGCTGTTGAAGCCCTGAACCTGGTGATGTGCAGCTTAAAAGCAGAAGAGCAGCCTCTGCTCCAGCTGTTGGACAGGAGGTAAAAGCCAACAGATTGTCCCCCTGTGTTCTGGCTGGAGTGTATCAGTGAAAGGACTGTCACGGTGGGGTTTTGTGGGGGAGAGGAGTGCAGGAATTGTGGCAACGCAGGGTTTTAAGGAGGGATTTGAAGGAAACCATGCCAGTGGTTGAAGGAAACCATGCCATGGCATGGCAGTGTTTACAGGAAAGCTCTCTCTAGTGTGAGGCACACCATGGGACAGCTGGGACAACTGCTGTTGTGGGACAGTGCTGGCTGGCCTGAGGTTCACAGGGACATGCTCGATGGATTTGCTGCCTATGCATCATGTTGGATGAACTCCTGCTGATGTGTGGTGGGCCTCTGGCCACAGTGGATAGAAATAAGTAGCAGTGGTGGAGGGAGAGGAGCATACCCATGGAAGAAGAGAAGAAAGGAGAGCAGCTGCGTTAGTGGGACATAGAGCTTTGTAACTGGGGAGCTTCACATCCCAGGAGGTTGTGAGCTCTATCCACTGGCTGATGGAGTCCTGAAACAGCATCAAAGTGCTCCGTGTGGTTTTCCAGGTTTCCCTCCCAGCAGGGGAAGAACACTGATGGCTCCCTGCTGTCAGCTGAGAGCTCAGGGCAATGATGGAGAGGAAATGGAAGCCCTGGGACAATTTGAGTGCCAGAGCTGAACAAATGGTGCCAGGCAGGTCAAAAGGGGAAGGAGGAAAAGGATCAGACAGGAGAGGGGAAAAGCAGGCGTGAGTGCCCATAGCTGTCTTTCCAGGCTGTTTGTAAGGTCTCCCTGCCTCTGTCCTGCCACTGACCAGCTGGGGAGGTGGGACACTCCCTGCTGACTCAGAAGTCCTTCAGATGTGGTCAGACATTGGCTTTGTGGTAGGTTGAGATCTTTTTGTTAGGTTTGCCCCTTCCCCAGTCCCCCTCTGAGAACCAGCTGGTGCCCCCGGTGCTGAAACGAATTGCCTGTGCTGGTATTTGCTCTGCGAAAACAAACCAGGGTCAACAAGGAGATAAAACAAGTAAACAAATGCTCGGTCAGCAAGGGGAGCTAGAGATGTGGCTGCTGCTGCTTTGTTACTTTTGAATTCGTCTTTTCTTTGGGTAGGCAAAAGCCTGGGTTGCTGGGAAGCAGTCTCCAAAGAGCACAGCTGGCTGTGGCCACAGCCCGGGAAGGGCACAGTCCTTTTCCTTCCTGGGGCCGCAGGGCCTGGGGAGGAGCGGCAGGGTGAGAATTGGCACCGCTCGCCCTTGGGATTTCTTCCCCTCGGTGAATCCTCTGACAAGGGCTATCACTCATGCACTGCCCCTTTCCTGGGATGTTTGGGGGGATAGGAGACACTGGGGTCTTCTCCTGGACGTTGCTGTGGCAGAGGTCCTCTACCTGCCCCAGCTGCTTGCATGTTATATGTGAAGCACCCAGTGATTTCCAGGAAGCACTGCATAAAAAGCTGGATACTTTTATTATTTTTGGGTGGTGAAATTAAATTTTGGCTCTGAAGTCCTTTTGATGTAAATATTTATGACAGCTTACTTTTTTTAAAATTAAGCTAATCCTTGTTACTCCAAGGTAACCCTACAATAATAATCTGTTCTGCATTGCTTAATTCCCCCCGACAGTTGTAACCAGCCAATGAGTGTACGAAATATGATATCCAATATAACTGGAGAGATGTAGCCAGGGAGCATCCACCCACTTTTGCACTGAAGATCAGTGCAGAGGGACTTAATTTGCTTTGATTTTTAAGGAGCTGCATATATTTCAGCTCTCTCCCTTTTGGTTTTATTCCCTCTGTCTTAAAAGGTTGGGTTGTGTTGGTCAGATTTCCCCGGTTAAAATGCTGATGGAGAACAATACTACTGCCTGGTTGCTCTTAAAGAGCAGATGCGTGAAAGCACCTAACTTCTGCTGGGAAAGGGGGGTAGCAAATGTATAGAACCTTTGTCCTCCTCACAGGCACTACTTTTTCCCTGTAGGTATTGCTGAGTTTTCAAGATCCAGAAAAGGCAGGTAGCGTGTCCTAGAGTCTGGGTACTTCTTGCACAGGGAGCCATGCCAGGGCAGCCATTCTGTAGTAGTGCCTTATCTCTGCCTTCTTTTTCCAAAATCAACTTACTTGACACGTTCCCAGGTGATAAATGTTCAGTCTACTCACAGCTTTGTTTAGGTATATAAAGGACAGCGTATTTTACTGCACTTCCTTTTTCAGTGATTTACTTGTGCTAGCAGGGAGGGACACTTATTGCTCTGATTGCTCATGCATAACATTTTGTATATAAATAAGAAAATCTAATCATTTCTGAGTGCTCGAGTTGTGGCAAGAGTGAGCGGCTGGTGAAGTGGAGCCTGCAGCAGCGCTGACCTTACCAGCTGATGGAAAACCCCACTAATCAGTGAGATGTGCAGAATTGCCTTGCTTCACATGTTTTCCCCTTGTTATTCCCCACGCTGACGTTGAGGCTGAGGACAGGAGCACTCCTGTGAGGCTGTTAGGAGTAAACTGAGTCTCGCCTGAGGATGTTCTTAAAGAAAAAGTAGAGCTGGTGGCTATTTTTCTCATATTGGTGTAAATTTTGCGGAGTTTGCAGGCATCCAGGAGTCAAGGATCTGAACCTTGCTGCCCTTGTTCCTGTCTTCCTAGATACGACGAAGGCAGCTGAGGTTGCTCCCCCTTTGCTGTCGCTCTGCATCTCTCACGCTGCAGATTTACTGAGTGAACAGTCCAGCCAACTGGGAAATTTCACCAGGGAATATCAAGCCCCAGAGACCTTCCCCTTTTTTCTGCTGGCATCTTTCTGTCCAGATGTTTCTCCTCACTGTTCTGCATGGCTTGCCTGTGCCTGGAGCTAGGTTACATTGTGCCAGAGCTGGGCTGGCCACCAAGCCCTTCTCTGCTTAGTGCCTGTGTGTCAGGCTGCTTGCTGGAAGAGGCCAGGACCGCAGTTATCCAACGCAGCCATCAGACTTCACTGCTCTCTTGCTTCGGCCAATGTGCCCGTTTCTTTGCCATGTGATTCCTTTAGGATCTGGAGGATCCTAAATCGTGAGCCCTCTCCTCCCCTTCAGCACGAAGGAGTATCTGCTGTGGGCAGGGGGAACAGAGTCCATCTGGACAATTAGCAGGGCAGTAAGCCGGGGACCAGGCTGTGAGTCCTTACAAGCTCCTGGAGGCAGCTGAAAAAGCGTGAAGCAGAGGACGCTTAGAATTAAGTGTGGCTGATGGGCACCATTGCCTTCCATGTGTCCCCTGGAGCTACAGCAACGAGGGGTGCAGATACGAGATGAATAATGTCATGTATTTCTCTTGCATTACATGGTCTTTGGCCACGTGAAAAACCCCAGTGGGCAGCGCTGTTTTTCCCATTTTGCAGATATGGTCTAAGGAAAATGTGCCCAGGAAAATGTGGCATTTCATTGACCCAGCAGGTCGCCCACCTTTCGCTTCCAGGAGGGAAATGGTTTCCAGCTCTCTCTTGCCTTTCAAGGCAAGGATTTACATAGTTGTATTTGGCAGCACCGAAGGGTCTGCAATTATGTTAATTAGGCATTTTGGTTAAAAATCAGCTTTTTGTTAGAAAATAAACTTTTTTCTTGAAAAATACTAGGTCTAGAGCGAATCAAGAAAGGAGCTGGGATTCCTGCTGGTTCATATGCTCTGTGCTTGGGCTAATTTAAGATCACTTCAGTTGTTGTGATGTATTTGTTCCCCTAAACTTTTTATTATTATTCACTAGCATCTGTTTGTTAAACATTTAAATATTCCCACACCCAGAGCTTATTATTTCAGACATTTATAACGTACCCACCCATCAGTGATTTTGTTTTGGCAGACATAAAGCCAAACAGCTATTCCTTACAATTGCCAACAAAACTATTGTGATCCATTCATCTTTTTAAAAATCATCATCCAAATAGAAACCTATGCAGCAAATACGCTGTGAGCGCTGGTGAGAAGGGAAAACTGTCTGCTTGTCTGGTGGAAAGTAATTGCTATAGGCAAGGAACGGAGCTCCGACCTGGGTGTCGCTCCGTTAACCTCCCAGTCATTCCAGACAACTTCTGTGTTCCCAGGCTATTCACCCTCAGAATCTAAAAGACAGATTGAATAGAGGGGTGTTTTTTTTCACTGTATCATAAAGGCTGCCAGACTTGGCTCTGGCAGGCTTCGAGAAGGAATGCATTTCAGAGCAGAGCATTTCCCACCGTGAATGTCTCAGCCCCTCGCTGTCAGCAGGACAGAAATGAGAAGCAATCCTTTTGGTATGGGCTGGCCTGACCCTTTGCATTGCACTGGAGGGCAAGTATAGAGCCAGTACTGAGTGCGATTGCTGTGTGCTCCCTGGACACTCCAGTTTCGAAGGCATTCTGAAAAACTGAGCCTAGCAGGAGATTTGGCTCCTCCATAAAGTTCTGATTCATGCTGCTTGCAAGCTAAAGTTGGGCTGGCTTAGTTTATCTCTGCTTAAAAAATGCACTGGCAGAGTGCACAAGTCATGCGTGTTGCAGATCCTGGACAAGTCCGGGAGAAGTGGGGGGGTGACCCAGCCCTGGTTTTAAAATTATGATAAGCATGTGGCCATTTTAACACGTCCTTGGTAACAACCAGCCTCCGGTTCCAGCAAAGCCACGGCTCCTGCGAAGGCTCGCTGTAGGGGCTGAAGCTAGCCATGGTGCGGTGCAGGGCTGTGTGACTCTCCAGAGTGCTTTTCCCTGTTCTCATGTTGCTTGCGAAGAGGGTGTGTTGGTATTTGGTTGTGAGGGAAGCTGGGCTTCTGGGTTGCCCCATGGTGACCTCTTTGATAAGTGAAAACATTGCATGGACAGACACATCAGTTGCTCTCCCTGGGTTTGGTGGTGGGACTGGAAACCCAAGTAGGGACAAAAAGAGACACAACTTTCCTGTGGTAGGGGAAATGTCAGGAGGAAATTAATTTCCACCCACCCCACCCCCCCAAAACACAATGTTCCAGGTATGTATTCCAGATTGTATTGCAAAGCGCTACCGGTACCTGGTGCTTTGGGAACTGCAGGGCTGCAGTCCTACCATGTACCAGTTCTTCTGATCACCGAGTCTCTACATCTATCTGTTTCACTATCTGCTAATGGCTTCTGTCTGTTAAACGCAGGAGAAGCTGCTCTCTGTGCGAGCAGCTTGAAGCATTTAGGACTCATTAGACTCCAAAGGAAAGAGGCCTGTGCCACAAGCCAGAGGGGAGGAAGTGGAGTGGCAAGAGGATCCCGTTAGTGGCAAACACAAATAAACCCCAGACAGGAAGGAAAATCCTATAGGTCTGACTCAGAGCTGCAGTCCCGACACTGTGGCTTCAGGGACGAGTTCGACACAGGAGCTGAGCAGAGGGAAACCCTGTGGCTTGGCTTCTGCCCACACTGGACCCGAACGCCCTGAGCAAGCCCAGAGCCTGCAGCAAGGGTCCCACCTGCACCCACAGTTGCAGGGATGTCCACTTCTCTGGCGAGCACTGGCCGCTGAACTTATACGCCCAGGACTTGCATGCCGACCCACCATAAGGTATCAGGCATGTGCTTGGATAGGGGCTGCTCCTCCATCACCACCACACTGGTGAGAGAAGATGGGGATGAATTTAGCTGGTAATTGTTTCCTCTTCTCTCTCCTTGAACTTACTTGCCACTTTAAATATGCTTTATTCTGATAAGATGTTTAATGTGTGGGAGTCAACAGGCTTTTTTTTTTTTTTCTGGTATGGTGCTTTTGGCAAGAAGAGGACGTGCAGGGAATAGGTCCTGACAGTGATTCAAAAGATAGCGTTCCTGGGTGTTGTGCTGACCTGCTCTTCTCTTTCCATCTCTTCTGTTTCAGGGAAGATCCTCTTCCGCCGGAGTCACATCCGTGATGTTGCGGTCAAGCGCCTGATACCTATTGATGAATACTGCAAGGTAAGGGGAGTTTTCTAGCATCAACCAAAGATGAAACCACCTTGATCAGGCTCGATCCTGTTTGACTAGTAGTGTATAATATATATATACATATATATAGTGCCAGTGCTGGGAGAATGGGGAGTGTGGGCTATCCCCAACTATCGAACCCTTTCTGTGATGGAAACCCACCCACTGATTTGCTTTTCATTCCATGTCACTATTGCTGAGTGCTTGGAGGCCTGGGCTTGCAGGGTGCAGGGTGGCCCAGCTGTACAGCAGCTTGCACCCTGCTGCTGTGCTTTCCCTTTCTCTTCTCCATTCTCAAGCTGCAAACCAGAACGAGCTTTCCAGATAGGCTGGAAAGGACCTGGCTGCCTGGCCGTGTCCTGTCTGGTAGGTGGTTTGGAGTGAAATGGTTCTGTGCAGGACTAGGCTTGAAGGACTCGGTTCCTCAGGGAGCCATTCTTTTCCCATATATTGGGAACAGACCTGCGGTTTTATGTAGATGACAGCACTTTCTTGGTGGGATGGTCCCAAACAGGGATGTAAACTCCTGTTACTGGTTATGTAAAACAGTTATTTGCACAGGGTTAAGATGACGTGTACCTGCAGAATAGTATTGGAAGCTGACAGAGATGAGCCCCATACTCTTGAAGAAAGTAAGATTGTACTTAAGTAAAAGGCAAATTATGATGTTATGGCATTGAGGGGGGGGACACGCAAAATACTGCAGTCCACAAAAAATTATTTTCACACAAATAAAGTATGCCACATCTCATCATGCTGAAGAAGTGCACTAGTACTTGCAGCAGCCATGAAATGGCCTGAAGGCAGGACCAGTACCTTCAAAATCCAGTCTGAATGCTGTTGAAAACATGCACAAAGATCACAAAACCTAAGGGAGAAGATGTGGAAATGGTGAAATATCCATCACGTTCCTCAGGTGCAGGAGGTGCAGCAGTGCCTATGGCCTAGGACTTTGCATGGTGAGAGAGACTGTGGGTTTTGGGACTCAGCCAGACCTATGGAAGGGATGTCGTGGCTGGAATAACAAGTACAAGGATAAAGGTGGATTAGTAAATGCGTCTTGACAGCTCTGCAGTGGGGCTGCGGGTGAAAACCACTGCGGGCCAGGATAGCAGATGAGAGCAGAGTGATGGAGATGTAGTACAAGGTGTGCTTGGACCTGTGTGCTCCATACAGCATGGGGGAAGCTGAGGGTGCCAGTAACCACTTGGCTCCAGCCAGGCATGGTCAGCCCCTTGTCTTCCGAGTCACTAAAAGGTGCCAGCTACATACAGACACATACAACTGTAAATTTATTTTTTGGGAAGAAGAAGTCCCTAAGTGACAAGGTGCTGCAGCTGTCTCTTTCAGAATGATGCCATTAATGGCATAAAACATAATGAATCCATTTGACTTAACAACTGGAACATAATGGCTGATGTTATATGACCCACTTACAAAGCTGCTCTCTCCTCCTCCCGTTAATGCATTACCAAGTATTAACATGCACACTGTGCCTGGCCTTCCAGTCGCTGCTTTTTAACCGTAAAGCTGCTGAGCTGAAGGTGGGTGTGGGACCGAAGGCTGCAGAGATGTGGAACGAGCAAGCAGTCAGCAGAAGCAGAGGGATGTCCCTCCTGGGCTCATCGTGCTGCAGATCACAGCCGCAGGGTCCCAGCACACTCTTACTGCCGTGTTTATCGTTGGAGGCAGACATTGCATGTGCTTGGAGGGTGGTGGTGCAGAACAGAAATACAAAATATCTCCTCCAGCTTGGCCTTGCTGAGTGAGAATTGAGTGCTAGGTGAATATGTTGTGAACAACTTCCCACAGAAAGCTGTGTAAGAAAGTTTTTGCTTTCTTGCCATCTCCTGCGAAAGTAGGGTGTCTTTGTTTTCTGGGAGAGAGGTGGGTGAGATTTGGGGTGGAAGTAGGCAAGAGGAGCAAGGGAGGGAACCACTGCTTTCACAAGGCTTTTCACAAGGCTCTTGCTGAAGGGCTCTATTCTAAGCCGTACTGAAAAGCGTGGCAATTTAAGGTAAGGTGCAAGAAAGACAGCAAAAAAATCAGAGCAACTGATAAGAGCAACCAGCTGCCAAATGAGACTTCAAACAACCATAGGAGTGACAAGGAAGGGGAGCGAAGGCCTGAAATATCTTCCCATTTCACCAGTTTATTCTCTTTGTGTTCTACATCTGTTGGTCTTTCCCGGGTGTGGGAACTGCCTTCCTCCTGTCCAAGGGGTTTTGAGAAAGTGTTAGTTGGAGGGTTGCCGAAGGAGTTGTGATTCTGTGATGCTCTGCCCCAGTGAGACTGGGTGGACCACTAAAACTTTGCTGCTAGAGAATAATCCTTTCTCACTCCCTGGAAAATGGATTTCAATGCAATAAGGCTTGTCTGTCTTTGGTAAGTGACCTTTCTCCTCAGGCTTGCAGGCAGCAGGGCAAGTAAGGTGGCTTGCTGTGGCTCCAACACCGTGGGCTGAAGCTGTGTTCTGAAGAGCCTCGCCGGTTCATGCCTTTGAGTGGCAGAGCCAGAGGTGGGACAGATGTCACGCTCTTTCTGCCACTATTTTTTATTTGGTGTCCATACCTGCTGTAGACCATGGCCAGCTAGACCACAGAGTGGCTTGCCGGACTCGGCCACCACTGTGCCAGCTGAGTCAGCTGCAGGTGGGCTTACTTCAAGATGTCCTGAGGCATGAGCTTTGGGTCCTGCCTTTCAGCCTTCCAGCCCAGGGTGTTTTCTGTGATCATCCCCTGCTATCAGAGGACACGGAGCCTGCTCCAGGCCACAAAATCAGAGTGATTTTGGCGTGGGAGAAATTGTGTAGATCATGGGATGCCTGGAACTGGGGAGTGGTACCCACATGGGAATGGCATCCGTACAAAACTTGGTCTTTGAATATCCCTTCCCTGGACCCAAAAGCCATGGAGCGAGGAGTTTTCTCTCTACAGTTCACATGATCTTGATCGCAGCTGGCCCATGATTAGTGGTCTGACCGTCTGCTGTGCTGGCAGTGACAGACTGTGTGCAGAATGGCTGCAAGGGCTTTTGGGGGCCAGCAATTAGGTCACTATGGAGCCACAACTGATCTGTGTGGTATCCCCAGGGCTTTGCAGATGTGGCTTTGTCTCTGATATAGAAATGAGTGGAGGCTTGGTTTGCCCATACTGCTGTCACGAGACTGCTGTGACAGCACATGAAGGGGAGAGGGAATTATACAGAAAACTGGTCAAACGTCTGCTCCAGGTCGGGTTGCAGCACTGCTCCCTGATTTCAGATTGTCCCTTTTTCAATTGCATGGTGTTTTTTTACTTTCTGCAGTCACCCTCACCCGTGGCCCTGTTCCCTCCCACGAGCAGAGAGCAGGGCAGGGCCCTCTGCCAGGCAACTGCCTATCCCTCCTTCCCTGCCCAGTCCTCGCTGCAGCCCATGCTGGAAAGGACCTGCAAGGGCTCCAGCTCAAGGCAAATATTGCTGGCCCAAGACTCTGCCTCCAGCTCCCACAGACATGCGCATTCCCACCCTGCCAGTCCCACCATTGAAGCCTGTCTTTTTGCAATGGGCTTTCTTGAAGAGGAGAAAAGCAGAGGCAGCTTGTAGCCCCTGCCATTCGACAACACGCGTAGCAGCCTTCCAGCCCTTGCCCTGATGAGCTGGTGTCTGTGCTTTTGCCTCCTGTTGCTCCTCTCCCTGCCTCTTCCCGAGCTGCCATTGCTCAACGGAGCATTTCTGGGATGTGCTGGTCAGGGCTGATGGCACTGAGAGTCTGCCGTGTGTAAACTGTCCCATCTTTCCTGAGGATGATGGCTGGGAAACTGAGCCCTGCCATGGCCAGAAGCTAGCTGCTGGGATCAATGTCCCCGTGGCTCTTGCCCTGCGAGGGCACATCTGTCCAAAAGGCTGGTGCTGGGCTGAGCAGGGCCTAGGCAGTCTCTGCTTATTCTCCTTTAGTCATCAGTTGCAGCTGGGGTGGTGTGGTGGGTGTAACTGAGGGCTGTCTGGGTCTTGCTCCACTCTGGTGTGTGTTTGCTGTAGCTCTCCCCAGCCTGGCTCTGCACTCCTGTGTTCTGGAACCACATGGGTGCCGAGCTCGTTGCTGTGACCCAGTCCCCTGTGCTCTGAGAGCCTGTCCTTACTCGTCTCCTGGCTCAGTCTTGATGCTTCCCATCACCGGTGTCACTGTTTGATCCGCAGGCTCTGATCCAGCTGCCTCCCTACATCTCCCAGTGCGAGGAGGTTCTCCAGTTCTTTGAGACACGACCTGATGACTTGACGCCCCCCAAAGAGTAAGTTTGTTGGGTGACTGCTGCTGTCGGGGTGGTGATGAAACACAAACTGCCTTGAACTTGCTGGTATCCATAAGAGTCTGACATTTGTCAGTGGTTCCCCCTGCGAGTCACAGATCTGGGATATGGAAGTTTTCTTAGAGAGGGAATGGGGTCTGTGCAGCTTGAGGTGGACACCTCTGCCCACTCAGCTGACTCCTGGTGTAGCCTTCTCCAGCAGGGAAGTGGAAACGCTTCTCTGGGAGTCTCCTCATGAGCCACTTTCTGCTTGCAAATGCTGGTTTCAGAAACAGTCAGTCTGAAAAGCCTCATTTCACATGGTTACTAACGGCCTCTGCCTTGTTTGAAAGGCTCTTTCCCTTAGCCATGTCCATGAGCCCCATCCGTAACAATGCTCCAGAGTCTTTCCATGCAAAACAAGGAATGTTTGCAAGGAATCTCGCGTGCCTTACGCAACTCTGTGTGGTTATAAGTCTTGTGACTATGAGCTACTTTGGCCGGGAGCCACCCATCTCTTACTAATCACAAGCAGCATAAATCTGAGCAGCCGCCTCCATCTCCTGCTATGCTGCTCTCTCTTTTTATGCTGCATGTGACACGATGCGCAGCTCTACCAAAGGCTGAGCAATGGAGGAGTCTTGATTAATTGTGAGAGGAAAGGCAGTAAATTGATTTGACATCATTCTGTATTGGAAGGGTGTGGTGGTAGATAAAGGGATTTTGTTTTTCTCCTCTGAGCAGCAACACTTAGCCTTTCAGGTCTCCAGCTAAGCATTATGCTTCTGTGGACTATATATTCCCCCTGGCTTTTCAATTTTTTTTAATTCTTTCTCTTAATTCCCTCTTCCCCGCTATCCCTGCTTTCCTCCTTTGGCTCCTGTCTCTATTTGCTTGGCCTGTCGTCATTGCTCCTGCAGCTCGAGGTCACTTGATGAGATTTGTCTGAGGGCCCTGGAGCCCATTAACTAATTGCTTGCTGTCGGCTGGCGCTCTCATCCATCCAGCCCAGCTATTGCTCACCACTTAACCTGCGACCCCGGCAGCCATCCCTCAGCAAAGGCGGCAGCTCCGGGGCAAGCAAGAGGCACAAGGAAAAGATGAGCTTGCAAGGACATTGGGTGGGGGCCTATCACAGGGGTTAACAGCCCCTGGGGCTGTTCTGGGACATGCAGGGCTTCCCGTGCCATGAGTCTTAGAGCCCTGTGTGAGAGGTGGTGAGCTGCATTGCAAAGGGAGTCACTTATTGAACCTGCCTGTAGCTGAGGCACTGTCACACGTGGTGGATTGAAGAGCAGCTTCAGTCTTGTACCCTGTTTCCTCACCCTTATTTTGTCTTGTAGACTGAGCCAGAAATCAGGTGGGGTGCCCGCTGTGGCCAGAACAAGGAGCACATTGAGATGTGGAGACCTTTGGATGCTGGGCCCCAGAGCGGTGTAGCTCTGCTCTGTTTAAAGCTGTAGCTCCTGGCCATCCAGCCGAACAGCAGTAAGTGCTGTGTCCCTCGTTGTCTCCCTGATTTGGGTCCAAGAGACAAGGGTTGTGGAGGCGTCCGCCCGAAGCCCGATCCCCCCCCAGAGCGGGGTCCATCCTCAGGTACATCCTGCAGCGTCCTGCGGGACTGCTGAGCAGCTCTCGGGTGCAAAATTGCACTCACTGCAAAATTGCCATGTGTTTGGGAGTGTTTGGTCGTTGCAGTGCTGGATGGGCGAGCGGGTGACACACCACTGAATCCGGCAGTGGGTCGTGCTCTGTCCCGCTGCCTGCTCCTCTCCGGGAAGGAGAGGTGAGCCTGCAGCACGCCAAAGGACTTAGCAGGTGACTCTTGTCCCTTTGCCTCCAGCGGCAAAATTCTACAGCATCTCAAGGACATCTCTGTTGTGTTTCCTATCCCAGCCTGAATGCCAGAGGGGTATTTATTAGCTACAATTCAAAATGCTAATTAATAAAAGTCCTTGACTCTGTCCTCTGGAGAGATTGGTGGGAGCCCTTTCCTGAGCCCCGAATGCTGGCAGGGCGCCAGCTTACCAATAACGAGATGAGAGCTGTGATAGACGGCTGGGCTGGAGCAGACGTGATGGCGTGTCTGGGGTTTGGCCGGATGTCATCAGTCATCCAACAGATAAATACTTTTCTCCGGGAATTTGAAAGGGAGCCAGGCCACGAACAGAGTCAAAAAAAAAAAAAAAAAGGCAGCTTTTTTATGCTGGCTGGCTGAAA
>Ga0065711_1036109_pt1 | contig 21443 bp, 4 predicted proteins | sample Hoacrofraction12_FD_59098 | JGI IMG/M metagenome (GOLD analysis project Ga0065711, IMG submission 59098) | Hoatzin crop microbial communities from Cojedes, Venezuela - Epithelial fraction 12 v2 (version 2) | ecosystem: Host-associated > Birds > Digestive system > Esophagus > Crop | place... | reverse complement strand
TTTCCTTTCCTTTCCTTTCCTTTCCTTTCCTTTCCTTTCCTTTCCTTTCCTTTCCTTTCCTTTCCTTTCCTTTCCTTTCCTTTCCTTTCCTTTCCTTTCCTTTCCTTTTCTCTTTTCTTGTCTCTTCTCTTCTTCTTCTCTTTTCAAAATTTTCTTTTGCTTTCATATTTGTAACTAAACACAGAAAAAGTGGGAACTGCTATTATGACCTTTGCTAGCGTAAATTTTAGAAGGAACCTGTGGGCTGCTCTAAAAGAATATTATTGCAGTCCCTGCTCTGGACTGGCTGGAACGCAGAGTATGTAGATTTGTGCACACGTGTATATGTGTGTATGCACAAGAATTCTGACTACCAGTCAAGCTCCATGTTGCTTCTGTGTCAGGGCAGACTGGGAACTTTTCAAGAGGATCCTCTCCATAGTATCTGAGTGGTAGAGCTAGTCTAAATCATTCAGACAAAAATTATTCTTTAAAAAGGAACAGACTTTCTTTAACCCCCCCAGCGCAAAGTCCTTAAAAATGTCTGTGGTTCTATCATTAATCAATGTTGATTAAAACTATAGGGCTATGATAAATAAATACATAAGATCATTTGAAGAAAAACATAAGAAACTATTCCAAAAGGCAAGTGGAAGTTTTTAACGATTTCTAATGACTTTGGAGTTGGGAGGATTATTATTTCGGACTTTTCTTCCCAGCTCTCTTGAGCGGCTATTGTCTGAACTGTTGTTGACCGATCAGAAGATCAAAAATTCATAGTGGAAAAGATCACATACAACCTGGTAGATGCTTGGCTGTGGACTTTTTCCAGCACCTTCATGGAAATATCCAGTTTGGTGAATCCAGTGTCTTTAGAAGCCATTAAAGGTCCCTGACTCAAGAGAAGCAAAGCCACTCTGCATCCATGCTATATCCAGGACATGTTGCAAGATCTTTGCTGTTCAACGTTGTGGCTGAGTGTTGAGATATGAGACCTTTCTCCGGGTTGCTGGAGGGTTCACATCCTGTTAGCAGAAGTTGCAGTATGTGTTATTTCGCAGATGGTACTTGATAACCTGGGTCCTGTAACATATTCACCAAAAGCCTCATCACACATGAACCACAGCACTGATGGAAGTACAACAAGATTAAAATAAAACCTTCCACCAAAAACCCAAAGTTTAAAATTTTTTTATTTTATCATTCTGAAAACACAATGGGTGAATTTTAACAAACTTTTTTCTGGGTATTGCTCTCAGTGTTGAAGCTTAGTGTAATAAGGCATTCAAGAATTTGCTTAAATTAAATAATACAGGAATTTTCACTGACTGCAACATGTCACATTCAAAGTGAACACTTGATAGGAGAAGGCACAATATTCCTACTGAACAGAGACTACTGTTAGTAAGGAAAAATCTGATTTTGATAGAAAGATAGAGGTAATTTTATAGCAACAACAAAAAAAGTGAGCTGAAGAACTTTAAATTGCACATTGGTCTGAGATGTTGTTTTGTGCAGCCACTCTAAGAAGCAAGACTATGTTAAAACTATTCAAAAAGAAAAAAAAAAGGAGATGAAGAAGAAAAAATCTTGAGGAAATTCTGTTTTGCTTTCTGAAAATGAGAGATTAAAATATTTGTCTAAATAATTGATGTGATTTTCTTTGATGTGGCAACATTTTGCTCTTGCTGCTCAAATTCTTACTGCACAGGAGTGTCTGAAGGATATATTAGTCAACATTTGTAAAGAGCTTTGCAGATGAAAGCTCTGTGTAAGTGTGATTACTTCACCCCCAGTGAAGGAAATGTGCTTCTCTTCCTCTGTTGTCCATTCTGATTCCTTGTTTTCGTCCTCTTCTCAATGAATAATTTTTTTTTTTTGATGTTAAAATAGGTGGGTGGTTTATCAGTTATGGTGGACTCCAACCCAATTTTTTTTTGTATGATCATCCAACGCATCTTTTTGCTTTTGTAAATGGATTGTTAAACATGATAGTCAAGTATTTTGCATCACAGTGACAATTACATTCTAGATGGCTAAGCACATAAAAAAACAAGTGTACACTGAAAATCTTTCTTGTTTGAAAGAGTACCAATAGAAAACAGTTCATATTAACAAGTGTGGCATAAAGATTATTTTACCTCCAGTGTTTGTGATTAGAGTTCTAATGCTGTGCCGCTTTTAAGCATCACAATTTCATTTCTACGTTGCAATGTACAGTAGATGATGAGTAGAGAAAGAAAAAAAAGCCTGAACAAACCATCAACAAAATATCCTGATTATTTAACAAGAGAAAACCCTAAATAATCAGCTCTGTCTCAGAAAGAAAAAGGGCACAAAGGCAAACACGGTATTGTACTAGATCTGTAAGCTTTTTATTATTATTATTTTTAAATAACAAATAAAATAGTGAACCATTTTTTCTCCGTCATAAAAAACCTGACTTTGATCCCCAGTACAGCCATTGAGTGGAAAATTGAACCACACTATAATTGCTTTCCCTGTGACCGATAAAGTGGTGTAACAAATTTTGTGTTTGAATGATAAAATCAGCAATTGGCCCCTAGCAATTCCTTCTACCATTCCTCCAAGGACACCAGCGTCCCATCAGGCTCCAGGGCTAGAGCAAAAGCTGAAGAACTGTAAATCTACTCCAAGTTGTTGTTGGATACTAGCTTTCGTTGTTGCTCTTTTTTTTTTTCTAAATAGAGAGCTACGTGAATAGTGTTTATGTGTTTATTTGTTTGATTTTTAAATGACTAGGGTAAGTACTTCTAGATCACCTAAAAAATACAAATAAAATGAAAGAAATAGGTGGAAGCTTATTGTAGCTATACAAACTAAAACTATCCCAAATAAAATATATTTTACTCCAGAGTAAAATCTTGTTAGAAGGAGAAAATTGCTTTCCTCATAAGCACAGATAAGTCCCAGAGCCTGTCGATGCAGAAAACACCTAAGAAGCATTTTCTCCCAGGAAGGGAGAGGGTTATGTTTTAAGCTCGTTTTGATGAGGTTTTAAGGTAAGAAGCAAATCTTTATCTCATAACCACTGAAGTAGCAATTAAAGGAGTTTGAAACAAATGGAAATTTTAGAGGCAAAGAAACAATCATATTTATTTCTATTTATCTGTAGGTCTAATTAAAGAAAAGAGAGTGTGAAGTGAGGGTTATTTGAATTTACACCTTTAAGCTGATTACAGACTTAGGAACCTCATGTGAGTCCCCAGTGTTAAAAGTTATTCTTCTTTGTTTTCTTACACAGTGGATGGGATTTTTAGCCCAAATATCCAAAGATGTTTTTAGCTTCTGTCTCAGAAGTTACTATGAGCTCTGCCCTAGGTGGTATCTCACGGGGTAGTACTCAACCGCCTTTGCAGACCTAAGTTTCTTGGGACTAATGAATTCACTTTTGCAAGACAAAAACTCCCCTGCTTTATAATCACCTATCTTATTGCAACTGTGTAAGTAGATGGGAAAGAATAAATTATTTCTTATTCTCTCTCTCCCTGTTTTTTTTGTAGTTTTCTTTCTACTGCTATTTTTATACCTTCTGCTTCACTCTTCCCTAATGAAAGTGTCAGGTTGCTACCTCCAGGTGAACTAAAGGCACAGAGGTGAGTGCTCAGCTGGTGAAAACTGTCATTGCTTCTAGTTTCCTTGGTGACAGTGTAGATGCAATATCGCTTTCCACATCTGCCTCAGCTTGGGTCATACACTAGATTATTTGGCGTTCTCCACTGTTAGCATAAAATAATGATCAGGAAGCCACATTGAGATTAATGCATCTTGCCTTCACTTTGAAATAAATAAATTAATGCAAGCAAATGATTAATGCTGTGTACTGCTGTCTTTATTTCTCTCACAATCCTTCCGCTGATATGGTTTACAACATAACACTACAGATAATTTAACTGGTAGAACTGGTGATACGCAGGAGAGTAGATGGAGATACGAGCAAGATGGAAACAAGCAGCCAGATTCAGGACCTCAGGCTGGATTGACATGGAAAGAAAGAAAACGCATAATAACAATGGGTTTTGACAGAATTAAAATTTAAACTCTGTGACTATGTCTATAACAGCAAATTAAATAGTTCCAGGCCATGGGCATAGAGACTAAACATTGTGATTGTCCTGGTGTAGTCCAGCTATCGTTGCCCTGAATGATACCCTGACTCAGTCTGGGACTCAGGATGGTCCATAGACCATTGCCATTAGGTAGTTTGGATGCTGCCACTCAGTTTTGGAGGTCCAGACAGTTCAATACCATGGATGTAGACCATTCCATGGCACCTAGCTCTAGTGTTAAATGCATCTGGTACTGTTTTATTTATTAATACCGAACTAATTGTTATCCACATTTGTTAATACAGAAATAAATGTGGTTTCACCTGATCTGTTCAGGCAGAGTCTGAGAGAGAACCTCCTTCCTTACCTAAAGCAAAACTGCTATGACCTCTGAAGACTGGCTCCCACCCAGCTGTACTGGTTTAAGACTGTATTTGGTGTACCACCAAACCAGTTCTGTGAAACAGCCAACGTAAATCAAAGCACACAAGTAAAAAAACCCAACAAAACAATTTAAAGGTCTTTGGAGGAAAGCATTATTTAAAACCAGATTATTTCACTGATTCAGGGTTAGATATCAACCCTCCAAACAGCTAATTCAACACAATTAAAGGGATACTAATCCTTAGGGATCGGAGAGACTGCAATGAGTCTTTATCAATGGGATCTGGGAGTGGAAATGTGTTAAAGTGGAGCTGTGAGTGCAGGCATGTGCAGTCAAGTCCTTGGTACCTGCTATGCCCTCTCTTCTGACATGCATGGCTACTGGGATGTGGTGCAGCAATATGTTGTTGCTGGATGTCCTGTCGTATTCCTTGGTGCTCAATTATGGCTCACTAGGCAATGTTAACAGGTACATATGGACTTTGTTTACATGCCTTCTCCCATGTCTTTTTTCCTGTATATAAGTCAAAAGAGTCACCTGCCACACACATGCAGGCCACTTCTTAAACTTTGGGTCATCTGGCAAGGAAGCTGTCATAAAACAAGACTTTTATCACTTTCTAGGATGCTTTGAAGCATATAGCTTTCTAGGGCGGCATTCCATTATCCCAGCACATCATTACAGTCTCCCTCTAACACTAAGAGTGCATTCTACAGTAGGCAGCAGCTCCTGTGGTCCACCAAGCACCGCAGCAAACTGAAGAATGATGGAGCAGGAGGAGGTTTGTAGCACCGCAGTCATGAATGGCTCACATAGCTGAGATTTTGGGCAAACTAGAAAGCACCATGAAGCAGAAACTGCGCTTCCTGCCCAACACATGTGGATCAGAAAGTCTACCTTTGCCTGCTTATAAGGGAACATAGTGGAGACATGGACTTAAGCTATTTTACCTACGTTAGTTACTCTGCTGTGCATATGGAACCCTTTGCCTGTCTCAGTTCCAGTAAACACGGAAGCAATAGGCTGCAGGAAGGTATTTGTCACAGAATTTGCCGTGCTTTGTTGCTGTTTTTCACTTTCTGTGCTAAACTACTGCAGCTTGTTACCTTGTTAAGTTCAAGAACCACCACCAGCACAACTGGGCACCATCAACACCCAGAAAGGTAATGAAACCCAAATGTACTCAGTTTTTTAATAATAACAAAAAAAGGATGCCTTGGACAAAGTTGTCTGAAATGGATGTCCACAACGTCTTAAAAGCTTCCTTAGACACCTTCAAACCTGACCCATGATTTCAGAAAGTCAGTAATTTTAGCTAAAACCAGAGCTCTAAATATGAAGAAAGACGTAGCCAGTATAAATCTCTAGTTATAAATAATGGCATCCCTTTTTGTCTTTGTTTAACATTTTTGTGAAATCAATAATAAAACCAGCTACCAGTGTGCACTGGTATGCAGGAAACCCACGCAAGTACTCTAAAGCTGGCCATATGTGTTGTCCTATAGAGGTGTTTTGTCCTCTGAACAGATTCATGATGTAAGGTTATTGAAGATCAGACCAGCTGGGTAGCCTTGTGTAGAAGCATGGCCCATAGAGAACTATATCCCATGTGCAAGATGCTTTTGTGAACTTTGGGAATAATCAGTTAAATATAACGTCCCAGATTGATCCAAGGATCTTCCTGCTGCTTCTTTGTGAGGTGGAACAGAGAGAATTCCTCTTTAAGGGTGACAGTGGCATTGTCCCACTTTCTTTTTGGCAAGATGGGTACAATCTGTGGCATCTCATCTGCCCACTCCCATGGCCTGATTCAATTCCTGGCTGGTTTGGGCAGTCCTGATCTGAACTATCGCAAGCACAATTAGATGAAACCAGAAAACACTGCAGGTGTTAACTTTGCAGAGCAGGTTTGTACAAAAAACACATTGGAGGATTTTATGTATTGATTAAGTGGAGTAATATTAATATGTCTTTTGCCTCCAGTCAGTTTCCCTCTCTTCAGAACATCCCCAGATGGGAACCAAGATATTTTCCCTTATTCCAGCTGAATACTAATGCCATAAACTTTGGTGTGACTGTTTGACCTGTGCCTCTTCTTTCTCCTGTATTTTATTTTATACTATTTATTTTGTTTTATCTGGTTCTCCAGAGATAATAATTTCACTTTTTTTTTTTTCCATTCTCTCTCTCACGTGTCCTCCCATCCCACCACTGACGCAGCGACTGATGGTAGGCAGCTCTGTCTCCCTTGACCTCGTCAACATCAGAAAGCATTTTCAAATCTCAGTCATCTCTGACAGCCTTTGAGCAGAGAAATGAGACAGTCTCCCTGACACAAAGGCTTCTGGCCTGGGGTAAAAAAACTCCTTTTGAAACAACAACAACAAAAAAAATCACTCCAAACACTCCACACACCACACAGCTTTTCATTCATCTTGCTATGCAGCCCCTCTATACTGTATTAGTTTTCAGAGATTACAGTCTTTTTGTTTATTGTTGGCCAACCACCATACCTAAGATACTTTGCTGTTCTGTTCTGCAGTTTTGCAAGAAAGAAAGGCAATCGTTTACATACTGCAGTTGTAATGCCTGAGTCTGTGTAGATAATTCGCCCTTAGCTTGATTTCAAAGGCTGCTTCTGCATACAGAGGCTGATAAAAGCATATCGTGAAGAAACATGGGAGACTCTTCTGGAGTATAACGTGCAGATTTCTGTTCAATGGAGAAACTGAGGCACTGGAAGGCTTGTGTGAAATGCTTAAATCTCCTCTTTCCTACCTACTATTTCTGTTTTGTAAGATCCCACAGAGTATAAGCCTCTTCTAAAAGTGTTACCTCTCCAGCATCTTAGGACAACACCTACTGTTAGATTAATGTCCAACTTTTCCCGTTCCCACTTACTCTAAAGGAAAGCTGCTTGCCTGGATGCAAAATTCACCACTTAGCATTCCAAAATATACCCCTATGAATTTCATTGTCATTGATGTCTGGCTTCATAGAGATGGAAATTATAGGCACACCAGTAGGGAGGGGAAGGCAAGTGAATGCATTAAATCCAGCAATGCTGGCTGAGATGGGACAGCTCAGTTGTTGATTCCCACAGACCTCAGCCTCCTGCAGTAATGTGTAACTATTGTTTCGTGCTTTTTATCAAAACAGACACGTTTGCTGGGGTTTTGCAGTTTGCCACACTGAAGGGACAGATGCTTTTGCTCGTAATGTGCAAGAATTCCCTTCTATTCTTCTCGACAGTGGTCTGCTGAAGCTTTGTGTTAGAAAGGTCTGTTTCTCAGACCTTCTGTCAAGCTGCCTCCACAACACAAATTCACCCTGGCTTTGCATTTCAAGAGTTTAGGCAGTCATCACCTCCAAAAAGCAGACCAAAATTAAGGAGGGAACTGGATAACTCACAGTAAGAGCATAGCCCCTTAATGTTTTTCTGTTGTAGCAATTTTTTCTGACAAGAGTATCAAGGGAAAATACTATAATCCTGATTCCTTATGTTTTCATTGTTTTGGACTCAGATCTGTTCTGATAAGTGCAGCAGCAGCATTTGACTCCTTTCTTAATCCAGTCAGACTGCTGAGGAGCAAACCCAGGGGCTTCAAGTACAGCAAGAGCACTTCTGGCATGGTATGGCATGCCTCGTAGCTGAGCTGGTACAGCACGTGCAAGCTAGCTGCAAGGTCTCGCTTTAATCCCCAGCTGTGACTTGGTATTTCTTTCTCATTAAAGGCCGCAGGGCTATCAAAGTTGGGTGAATGGTTGCAGAGAAATGTCCAGGGAGACTCTCCTAATGAATGTGCCCATCTTTATTGAAAAAGAAGGAATCCTTGTTGACGTAAGAAGCAGAATGTCCCATTCAAAATGAAGTGGGAACTTTGTGCCATAGATGGGACTAATCAGGCTGCCCTTGTCAATGCTTCCGTTTTTCACCATGGAATAAAAAATAATAATTATTACAAAGTCTCCCATGTTCCCCCTCCCCATCCGACAGCAAGACTATGAGTATTTATGGATCTTGTATTTTCAATGGTGAGTCTGGATTTTGTTTTATAGGTCTGGATCAGTCTGAATTTCTGTCACTATTTTCATGGAAAATTATGTGCCAAGATTGCTAGATAAATGTTTGTAAAATAGAAACAAAGTAAATAAATAGAAGTATAGCTGCAATAGCCCAATTTGCATCTTTTCAAGATTTCATGTGATAAAGGCATAAAAACTCAGTCTAAAGTCAAGCACTGAGGATTTTTTTTCTCGTCTAAGAAAGGCAGAATTCAAAAAATTCTGAAAGCCTGAAAGAGGCATTTTCTGTTACACCTGGCTTTTCTTAACCAGCAAATGTGTATTTTTTATATAATATATTTTTTTACCAAGCAATTCTTCAAGAGAAAGATAAGATCTAACATTTCCAAAGATTTAGTTTAAAAATAACCTTTGAGCAGACAAACCTGTCTTTACATTTTTTCTTGATATCTTTCCTCTGCTATTGGGAGCAAAGAGAGTTCCAGTGGGCAAAAAACCAGAAGTTACTTGTCAGGTATTTACAACTTCACATTTTCATCATTCCTTGATGAGAAGATTGTTTGTTTGCCTATTTTTTTAGCTTCTCTCTTTTCACTACTTCAAAGAAAAACCAGTAAGTGTGCTTTGGGACAACTTTCAGCACATATTGAATGTCTTTATTTTCACAGTTTTTCCAAGGATCATTCCAAAAAAGAACTTTTATATATTCCTGTAGCTTCCAACATGGATGGTAGACACACCTTCAACTTGAATATGTAAATAATTTCATTGGACTAAGCTTAATGATGTTCTTAGGGCTCTGTTAAGATGATATCCAGTATGGAAGTCTTACAGTCTTGACCACAGATGATTTGAAAAAAAAAAAAAATCTTATCTATCTGATGGCGTATCAAAAACATGGTTTGTCACCTGGCCTTGGCGTAGGCAAGTGGAATATTTTTGATCTGAAGATGTCTCAGGAAGGATTATCTGCCCTCTCTACTCCTCCTGCTTACGTAGCTCTTGATCAACTGTTGTGATTGTTATAGTTTTGGGTTGGGATTTTTTTGGTTATTTGGTTAACTACCTTAGCAGGAGTCACCTACATGCAAGGTTATTTACCTAAGCCACAGACAACAGCAAATTGTATTTAGCTACAGCTACAGCTACAGCTGCTTTCCTCTTTCCTACCTACTGAAGTATTTTTACTCTGGGGGGAAAGAAAAAAGACAAACACATGGTCCTTTCCTAACAGTCCAGACAAAGAAGCCAATGCAGAACAACAACTAGGATATGATTTATTGATCAAACTTCATTCTCTGAGCAGTATTTAGCATCCATGCACTAATAAAAAGAAACAGACAGCTCTGCTTGCCTCCTCAAATCCTGGAGCTTGCTGTTAACTCTTCTGAATACATTACCTGAATCAAAAGCATAGAGCTGCTCTTGGCTTTGTCCCTTCTTGAGCCCCAAGGTATGATTTCCACGGACCAGCACTGAAAAATACCTAAATATTTCTCCCTGCTGCCATCTCTCCAGCCACTCCCAGCAGCTGAATCGCAGTGTGTTGACTGTATTAGGCTCCAGGGGGTAAGCTTGTTCAGTAATAGCCCTGACCTTTTCCTAGTGTTGTCATTCCAAATGACATTAATGGCATAAACAAGCAGTGACACAAAACTGACAGGCCAAGTTGCCATCTGAAAGAGGAATCACAAAATAGAAAGTAAAAGACTCCTAAAACCGTTCCCTAAATTAAAAAAAAAGAAAAAGTCCCTTCAGCTTTTAAACATTCATCCCTGAGGTGGCAAAAATTATTTTTGGTTTGATACTTGATAGACCTTTTCTAGCCCTAATTTTCCAGAAAGTGCCATCGTTCTGATTCTGTAATCAGACTTTAATCATTCTGTCTTTAAAAAATGCAGTTGGGACAGAATTTTTCAGTATTCATGCTAATATCATTTAAAAAAAACCAACAATGGCCCACAAAGGTGAATGGAAAGATTAATTCCTCACATTTTGTCCATCTAAGAGTGTCTCATCTATGCTTGTATGTCTCTGGTTAGTAGAGAGAGATAAGTCACTGCATGGTCTGAGTCATCCCACCTTTGCATGAGAAGAATATCTTTAGAGTACCAACACCTCTAAATCAACTATGCAAGAAGTTAAGATGGCTAATTTAGGCAAAGTACCTGAATTGTAGCTGTTTAAAGTTAGAAGAGATGAATCCTATCCCATTTCACTATTCAGATTGCATCCACAACTTGTAAAGAATCATAAGGTTATTTACCAAAATAATTGCCCTCATTCCTAAAAGCCTCTATTAACACCTCAGTTGGGGGTAGGCTTGGCTTGATGTTATAATACAGCATAGGGTTTTAGGCAAGCAGAAATATCATGAATTATTTCTGTAGGTCTTCTAATGCCAATGAGCAGGTCCCTCAGAAATCAGTGGTAGTGACACCATCTTGTGTGGCAGGACTTTATGGAGATCATTCCAAGAGAACACAACCTCTTCCAGCAATGCTTAAGTATGAAGATATTGATAATCCCTACAAAATTAGAGAAGTGAGAATCCATGTCTGTTGGCTTTTATTCTATCAGATGACAGTGCTTAACATCTGTTAGCACTGAGCTTAGTCAGCTATTAGCATTGGAGGAGAAGAGGGGCAAAGAAAGCAGTCAGGAGGCATGTGTATATATTATTTATAGGCACAACGCAAAATATATGTGCACTGCACAAGGTGTATCTGCCAAAGAATGTGCCTGTGTATGTGGTACTTATCTTTCAGATTTTAAAGCAACCTGTTCGCTTTAAAACATGTCACATCACAAGAACTCATTGCGCTAGGTTGCCCTCCAAATTGATGGTGGATGGCAATTCTCCATGTATGCGGGGATGCCATCCATACCAGATGTCCATCCCCATCATATCACATGTCTTCCCACTCATTCCTCCAAGCAGCCGCTTCTCTGCAAAGGAATGGTAGGTTACCTTCCCAAACATGAAATGCCTTCTCAAGCACCATGCTCATTTATCTCCTTATCCATGTAATATTGATGGTCGATTATTTAACACACTGAACCTCATGAAACAATCTTTTTTGGGGGGACAGGGTGGAAGGTGGTAAGTAATTAATTGAAAACCACCAGATAAACAGTAAAACAAATACCATCTGCCTTGAAGGGCAATATTATTAAGCTGTGGGCACTACGCTACAGACTCAAGAGCTATTTTTACCCTGGGGCCATAGTTACTGCCAATGATAGATGAGACCAGTCAACAGGCTAGAACTTGTCCTGAGCATTCAGAGTTAACTTCAGTTAGAAGTGGCGCATGCTTCTGAGGGGGCAAAACTGCTACAGATCGCTGCTATAGACATTTTTATCTGTAAATATATATATATAGACACACACACACACATCTGTGTGTGTGTGTTTGCATGCTGCACATATACTTGCACAGAAGTCATCCATCACAGTCACAAGTACAACTCAAGCACTTCAAAAGGCTTTGTTCTTGTCCATATGCTGTATTTTCTTTAGATTTCTGTGTTACAGTATAACTCTGTATCTGAGGAGAGGTTTCAATCAATCATTTACAGGTTCATGTGTATGGGTGTGCATGAGCACCCATCTGAACACTTGCACATACAAACATGAACCAAAAGCAGAAATGACACGTCTCATAGTGGTTAGCATGGGATATGTTGGAGGAAAAAAGTAGGAGGCACCCCAGCTAATTGGAGTATTGCCCATACTATGTTACTTCATGGGCATTTTTGGCTTATAGACTCAGGTATAGTCCATGGCTTATTCAGTTAGCCCACTGCATACATATTGAGGTGCCCAGAAAAGAAATGCGTCAACAGGGCCTACTGAAGCTGTTCCCACTTGGCAGTCCTGTGGTCAAGGCCAATCTGTCAGCAGAGGAACAGTTTTCTTGGGGAGCTGTTGCTATCTCTACTTCTAATGTAGCAGTGCCTGCCCATGACAGGGGAGTTGGACTACATAATCTTTGAAGGTCCCTTCCAACCCAGCTTGTTCTATGATTCTGTGATTCTAAACCATAACAAGACTCCACTGACCCTAAATCAAAGAGGGATATGTGTGCTTGGAGTTCTCATCCAAATGAATCCTGCTGGAGTGAAGTTCAGAAAGATAGACCATTCACTGTTTTATGAAATTTAGGTTCCTTTTGAAGATCATTTCTTGAATAGGTGTGTAATAAAGAATGTAATGATATGAGCATCTCTAATTTTCAACTCATTGTGAGCTCTCAATATAGTAGAACTATTTATAAACATAAGAGCAAAAGTGGCTTGAACATAAAAAGGGAAACAGATTCACGACCATATGATTCCCTCACCTCATTTGCTCTCTACTATGTGACTTGTTCACTTGCATTTCTGTAGGGCTGGAAAATTTTGGGGAAGGGAATCTTGGACCATTTGATAGGTCTTCATCAGAGACCATGGAAATTTCAGAGGCAATAAATATTTGCAATCAAATGTGTTCATTTAGGAGTATATTCCTAAAGTACTTGTGAAATATGGTGACAATAACTTCTGAAAACATTGTCTATGTATAGCAATACTGTATCTAATTTTAGGCAGCTCAAAATCATAGCATCTACTGTATATCCAAGTCTTTTTTTAAATTGATCCCTTTAGCGAACAATTGCTCTCTGAAAGCCTTGACTGTACTTATTTGCACATGTGGATATTTGTGCACACATGTAAGTGTTCAAAATTATCAGCTGTGTTGTGTTTTATACATATAACAAGGGAAGATGCATGTCACATGATACTTAGATTTATGTATAGCGTATTAATTAATCTCTGTGAAATTTAGAAGCATTCAACTGTATAAAAAAATTTCTTCCATAAAAAATGGGTGCTGGAGTTTTAACATAAGAAATGTTCATCTATTTGTTTACTAGTTAAAAAATTGATCTAGGTAGTAATAAAAATTGTGGAAATAGAACTTACTTGCTCATTGTAGCCCAGCTGAAGAAAAGAAGGGCAGGTGCTGGTTTAAACTAGAGTTCATTTGTCTCTGCATGTGTGTGTGATCGCATGCGTGCATGCGCGTGTGTGTTGGTGTATATACTCCTAAAATGAAAAGCAAAAAAAAAATGCTAATACTAAACTGCCACCCTGTTTAGCGTTTCAAGGAGAAGGAGGGAAGTGAAAAAAAAAAAAAACTTCAGGAAAAAAAAATAAAACATCAGCAGGCAATTAGACTAATCTTCAGCAAGCCAGGCTTGTGGGATCATTGTTTGGTATTTGCTAGGGCCCAAGCTGTGTGCCCTGAAGGCCCGACCTTCTAATCATTATCTGTCTGTTTTATTACCCAGCCAAACTGGGCCCAGTTTTAAATAAAATATGCAAAGGTTTCTTAAATTATCACCTGGGGCAAGGCGGATCGCCTTTCTTGCTGTACATGTTGTTAATCTGTGAAATGCAAATTCCCTTCATCTTATAGTTGGGCTTTATTAACTTTTTTGAATTTAAAATTTCTCGAACAATGAGTTCTGTCAGCTTCTGAAATTATATTTTCTCTCTCTCTCTCTTTCTCTCTCTCTCCCGTTTTTTTTTTTTCCTTTTCCCCCCTCTAACACGGAAGCGAGTTTAAAGCATAAAATCACCAGGGGAAATAAGAAGGGTTTCATCTCGCTTTCAGAATTTAATTGGCTCCTTAGCAATTATTAGTTTTTGCTGTTAAAGTCTTTTTTTATTACTATAAGTATTTTCTTAAAGAAACCGCATTACCTTTCTCGGGTGAGGACCTAAATGTCACAGGAAAAAAGATGAAGAGAGGATGGTGAGCTAAAAAGAGAGGAGCAGACTTCAGAAAGGATCCAAGTAACTTAACGCTATTGATCTTGCTGCAGTTAGAAGTTAGGAGATTTAACCCTTGCTTCATTCAGCAATCTATATTGGCATTACCTGTCTCTTCTGAATACGTAACAAATTAAAATACTGGTGGTAATGAAAACCTCAACAGTAATAATTACAATAATTCTTTTTTTTTTTCATATGGCAGCAAAATTTCTCTGCTATCCAGAGTGATTAATAAGTCCTTATGCAAAGCAGACCAAGAGTCCAGTCCTTCCCCCCTTCACTGACCTGATGTTCGATAACGATATGACCATTTGATCATCACCCACTCTGCTTAGCATGACAGGTTTGCATGGCAAGGACTATCTCCAACAACATACCCATGCAACACCTGCGTTGCATGGTCAAAGAGAGCTGCTGCAATTTTACCTCAGATCCCTGGCGCCTTGCCATCAGTTAACACACCAGTCATCTTCAGAAGTAACTCAGGTTGTGTTTAAATGACGAAACGAAAGGGGGCAAGGAGCCTTCTCTGGCTCTGCAGGCAAGAGGTATGTCACAGACCACATTCCTACAGCTCAACCTGTTTCCTTCAAAGTGATGGGTGTCTTCATGCTGCTTGTTAGAAAAGCCTTTCCTGAATATTTTCTGAAACAATGCTGGCTGGCACGGTCCAGAATTGTGCCATCCAAAGAATTAAGCAATACAGGTTACCACTATGCACCATTCACACTTGCTTTATTTACTATCGTAACCTCAGTGAGCACTCTGCAGCCCACAAGCAGTGAAAATGGAAGGAGGTATTTTTAATTTTTCCAGACCCTTTTAGTCTTCAGGGGCTGAATAGATGACTAGAAGAGTCAGTTGGCAAAGATTCTTCAGCTGATGCAAAGAGCCAGAAATCACCACTGCTTGCTATCCATAGAGAGATTCAGGAGGAGTATTCGGCATCAAACACTGGAAGGGATAACTACGGTAAAATTAATTAAAGTACCATAGTTACGGCATTGATATCTGGGAGCTGCTGGTTGAACTTCTCTTTCGGAATAGATCTGATCCAGTGAAATTTCATAGGGTCATAATCTCCTCTCCATTGCTGAAAAGGCAAAGTCTATACCTTTTCATCTGGTATAAATCTTGATGAACACCATGGAAATCAATGGAGATAATCCCGATTTAGGCCAATTGCTGAAAGCAGAAGGTGGCCCCATCTGTAGATACTAAAAGTAGCTTTGATTTTTTCCTCATGGCCAATGATGTCCAGCATCCCCTAAGGATTCTTAATCACAATGGCAGTGTGTTACCTTACAACTAATCAGTTCCCCATGAATCCTGGAAACATATTAATTTGACTCATCTTTCAAGCACCATGAGGCCAGAATAATGTCTTACACTGTTACGAAGGAAGTGAGCACGTACAGCAGTAATGAATGAACGCTCAGTTAGTGAGCAGAAGGAACTGAAATGTGCAAATACAAATTGACAAAAAAGAATCATGACACCTTTGTGTATAGGTTATTGATTATACCGAGAGCTGTATGAAAATTGCAAAAGCAGCTTTAACCATTATTCATTCAAATTCCAAACTATTACTGAGTTAAAAAAATGTTCAATAAATGGTTTCATGAAGAGAAATTTTGGGGGAGCAATGGGTTTCATGTTAGATATTCTCAGGTAGGCAAGTACGCTCACAGGTCAACTGGACTATTTGTGATTTGCTATCTTATTTTTCTTACCTCACCACACACTAACTCAGAAGTTTAATATTGTGTCTGAAGTTCAGATACTGGAAGAGAAGCAGAATAGTTTTGCTATACAGGTTCTGGCCTGATCATTGGGAAGGATGAGATCTTTTTGGAGTAATCGAGAACAAGACCACAAATATCTTTTTAAGTCAAAATGGGTCATGAGCACTTAAAGTGCTATTTACAAATGTATCTCTGTGCAACAGTGTGCCAGCATTTAACTCCATTATCCCTGTTTAATATGTTTTAGATTACATTTTCTGAGATAGTGAGGTGATTGTGGGACTCATTTCATCTACAGTCAGACTCCTAAAGGTGAGATGACTCATCTAAGCTGCTCTCAGGCTCCCATTTTTTGCAAAAGCACATCTACAGACTGACTTCTTCCATCTTAAGAGAGATGACAAGTTATTTGGCAGAGTCTAACAGGTGAAAAAAAGAAGGACTAGGTAATACACTTCTAGATGGAAGTCATTAGGTGAGATGACTTTCATTTGTATGTTTAACACTTTGGAGTACTGGTCTCACCAGTGGTCTGTAAGTGCTATTTCAATGTTATAATAATAATAGTAATAATTACAACCAAAATATCAGGAATTTACTTTGCAGTTTAAATAAATTTTTTGCCTTTTATTTGCAAAAAAGAGAAATACATTCTAAATAATGAAAAAGTTTCTGATATGAAAAAAGTTTCTAACTTCGTTGTGCAATTTATAAGAAATAATACAGACAGTTATAAATAGATTTTGTTGCATAGTAAGTTCTTTGCTAGATTGTGTTGACATCAAACTTATAATTTTCCCTCCAGTAAAGCTGATTCGAACTGTAACAAAGATACGTAAGGCCAAAGCACCTGCTGAGGGAAAGTGGCTTGACTCTTTAAAGTGAAGGAGCTAAGTTGGTTTGCACCTAAGGTTTAGGCTCTTGTGATACAATGTCATTCGATTCTTCTATTTTGTGGCTCATAGGAAAAATCAAGCAATGTCAAAATGATTAACTGTAAATGGTCTTACGTTTGATCATCTTTGTGCTTCAAGTATAATTACAGAGTCAAGCCTAACAATAGTCTCTCTATAATTTCTTTATTGGCATGCAAAGTTTGCACAGTAAATATTTCTTCTCATCACATTTATTCCTTTTTTCAACAAGCTCTCAAAGCAACCATTCCAAACTAAATAACAATTGAACTGGACTGTTATTATTCTGTACATACTAATTCTGCTCCCAGCTATGTTTTTTAAAGCATGAAATTCACAGATTACAAAGCCTACGGAATCATGTGAACTCATCTTTGAAAGAAGCCCGAACCATAGATTTCAAAGCCCAAACTGACTTGAAACTGCACTTCCTCATCAAAGATAAATGTTTAGGGCTAGTGTTCTTGTTTGATCCAAGAGATAAGTCCTAGGTCTCAGTCTTCTAGAGTGAAATCTTGATTTCATTCAAGCCAGTAGCAAAATTCCTATTGTTTGTTAACGAGGTCAGGACTCCAGCACCAGATTTCAGCTCCCTGAAGTTCGGGTGCAGAGGGAGTTCTGAATCCACCACTCTAATTCTGATGCTGTGTTTGTTGAAAGGAAAGAATAAAGTGAGTTTATAAAAAACAGTCTTCAAAGTAGGGCTTACACAACCTTTGGTGCCAAATTACATGTCTGAGACTTGTAGTTACTGGAAAGAGCCCTGTTGAATGAAAAGCTTTCGGGTTAGATCCTGTGACTACAGACCTGCAAATGGCACAAGAAAATTAATCACACATAACACATCCCATCACATCATTGAGAGTATCCTTTCATTTCATAACGATCTTGCTATCATTGTTTCCCGTATCAGTGACATCTTTTTCCAGTCCCATCGAAAAGACACATCTACAGAGAAGTAAAAACCTGCTAGCTGTTATGAAATCAATGAACATGAATTTGCATCATTCTCTCCCCAGAGAGTTTAGAATACTAAATCAAACCTACAATTCTCATGAGTATTACACTTTTATTTCCTTTGTTAATAGCAGGCAGAGGGAGGTGTGGGCTTCCCCTCCACCCCCAAAGTTTTCTGAAAATACTGATGTGACAACAGACTGACACTGTTTAACATGACATTTCAGAGCACATTGGTGAATGCATCAAGCAAGCATGAAACAGTAGCTTAAACAAGAAGGTTTAAAAGACACTAACCTGTTTTATCTCACACCTTGAAAGAAGAAAGGGTTAAAAAACCTGAAAGAAAACCTTAGCAGCTTTAAGAGATGGAGAGATTTAGACATTTTATAGTGGTTGCAGATTTTGTTACTGTTGTCATTGTTCTTCTTGCGACTATTCTTATTCTATCCATAAAATACTGTAATATTACAAACCGATTAGGGATCAGATCAATAAAGGGAGCGCAGGTATTTCATATTGCCTGTGTAGACACAAGAAAAATCCATTAGCTCTCTCTCTATTGTGAGTGTTTTGTGATGTATTGGTGGATATTTTCTCATACAGGAGCATCAACAATATTCACACAGTTTCTCATCATCAGTGTAAAAATGAGATAAATTTTTACAAAAAAAATAATTAAACTTGTGCTAATTTAACTTTCTTTTGAGGTTTCAAAATTTTGGATTACTTTTTTTCCCTGCACTTACTAGAAAGTGATTTTTAAACTTTTTTAAAATTCATCTACTCTATCCTATGGAGATTCTTGGGAACTGCAACAGCAATGAGTTTGGTTATGTTGCTAAAGTCAACAGAAGGAATGGTACTTCCACATACTGAGTAATGTTTTGAGGGCATATAAAGAGAAATTCCTGATGATCAACTTTAATTTATCATTTTCTGGTAATACTAAAATATTGCACAGTAAAATTTCCAAATGTACTAAGGGGAAAAAGATTGGATACAAATGTTGAACTAACCACAGAAAGTATAGTGTGACGGATGTGGAAATACCTGTCACAGTCTGTAAATATTGTACTTTTGTAATATAATATTCATCTGAATGTTATGAAGAAACACTGTTCAAAACAAGTCATGAAGAGTCATGTTTTCAGTCCTATTCTGCTCTAGTGACTGATTCCTTGAGTCTCTCTCTTCAAATACCAAGTTGTTACATGACTCAGATCAAGGCAACTGTACTTGGAAAAGAAAAAAATTTAAACATTAAAGTGTAGGTGTGACTTTTGAACACATAACTTTCACATAGGTGTGCAAAACACATATTGTTTCATATATTAAAGCAATTGCCTTCAATAAAATGGAAAAATTAGCCTGACATTCCAAGGAAAAACTTCAGCCTTGAATGATTATGTTGATTCCCCAGTAAAAGCAGAATGGAAATTATATTCAAAGAGAAATGGGGTACTGCTACGTGTATGTCATTTTTCATCTAATCTGACCTGGATAACATGAAATATCAAGTGTGAGCTTCATCGCAGCTCAACTTCATCACCAAAAAATGACACAATTATAGTAGGCTCGCTGCCTAATTTTCTTCAGTAGTCAATGAAAAGAAACAGCGAAGCTTTTGATAATTATTTCCACTAAGAATTCTTCTTTCATTTTGTCTTGGGGACACAGAGTTCCTGCAGACACTGAAACAACAGTTCAAGCCAGGAAAAGATATTAAAGTACTGCGGACTGAACAGGATCATAGGTCATCCTCTGGTAAGCTAGTTATAAAATGTCACCTTCTATATCAAAGAAATTTCCGGTGAACAAAATAAAGCTGTACAAGGTAATGGTTGGAACTGGAGACCTATGGGTCCCAAGTGAAATTGCTTGTTCAGTTCCTCAGCTGAACAGTGGACTTAGTTTAAGAAGAGCTTAACAGTTGCAGGACTTACCTGTAAAGTAAGTTACTGTATGATTTTCAAGGTGGTTCCAGTAACAATGGGAGAACTGCATGTCCTAACTCGAGCATCTGAGTGAACTGGCCTAGTTTGTGAACAATGTCAAAACTAACAAACACCTCCTTAGTTTAAAATATAAACCCCCACTTACGCCTGGGAAATGCCTTAGCATTTTGGGTTGGGATAAAATAGTCCTCTGTAGCTTAGATACAATCGACTTCTATAAGTCTTTACTGGTTTCATGGGTTTCTTTGTCTGTTTTGAGCTTATCACAGAATCGTAGAATTATGAAGTAGTGTGGGTTGGGAGGGACCTTAAAGATGATCTCGTTCCACTCTCCTTGCTATGGGCAGGGACACCTTCCACTAGACCAGGTTTCTCCAAGCCTCATCCAACCTGGCCTTGAACACTGCCAGGGAGGGGGCAGCGACAGCTTCTCTGTGCCAGGGCCTCACCACTCTCTTCATAAAGAATTCCTCTCTTAGATCTAATCTAAATCTTCCCTCTTTCAGTGATTTTCTTCTATGTTAAGATAAGCAACACATTTGTTCTAAGAGCACTGGTTTTTAGCCAATGTCATCTTCCAGGTATAATTTAAACTTGATGGCTACAATTTCAATGGATAAAATCAGGTGACGTGATTTTTTCTCTTTCAGTCTAAGTCAGATGGGATGAATCTCCTTTCAGATTCTTCTGTCTGTTTCTCAGGACCTCCTTCTGTAGACAGTACTAAAATTACTGTCTGACTTTCAGACACCTAAACCAAGAAAAGATAAATCCCACTCCAAAAGACTAGGGAGATGAGTTAGAGATCCTGCTCACTCTCCAATATTAGCCTTAATAAATGTGAAAGTACATACTTGTTCTCTGCGCAGGGAAAGCTTTGAATCCTCTGTCAGAATGAATTACTGCTTCAATCTGGGAGAAGGGAGATTTAGAGTAACACAGGCATGAATGGACAGATGTGCATGGGCAGCCCTTTGTGTGTGAAGGCTATATGTTATTTGGTGATAAAGAAATAACAACAGTTTTCTTGCAGATGTTCTTTCAAACTCTATGCCTTTGTGACCATGTCCACCCACTTTCTCTTCTTTATGTTAGTGTAAATAAGAACCAGCTTGCATTTGTGTGTCTTGTATTTATACAGCCTCGATCCACGTACAATCTCAGTCCATTTCCTTAAAATCCTGGGTAACGCCATCATAAAAGGTCAAGGATTTCCTCAGATAAATAAATGCTTTGGGATTTCTGTGTCTGAGCTGGATTATCTGCCAGCTATGAGAACAAAACCACTGACCTACAGCTTTGCAAGGATTGGTCAATATGTGTATGGGTATTTACAGCATCCAGCAAAATAGTTACTTACCATATAGACTGTGGCTGAGAGGATTCCCACAGACACACCTGGGAAACCAAGATGAGATGCAGATGATTTAACACAAATGTTTCTTAATGAAGGTGTCTGTCCTGGGTTTGGCCAGGACAGGGTTAATTTTCACCGGACTCCAGGAAGGGGCACAGCCGGGGGGTGGGGGCTGACCCCACCTGGCCAAACGGAGCCCGGTATTCCATACCATGTGACGTCACGCTGGG
>Ga0065711_1036107_pt1 | contig 21446 bp, 8 predicted proteins | sample Hoacrofraction12_FD_59098 | JGI IMG/M metagenome (GOLD analysis project Ga0065711, IMG submission 59098) | Hoatzin crop microbial communities from Cojedes, Venezuela - Epithelial fraction 12 v2 (version 2) | ecosystem: Host-associated > Birds > Digestive system > Esophagus > Crop | place... | reverse complement strand
AACAGTGCAGTTTTATTTGTGCAACAGGTATGTAGGCTTTTTGAATTGCCAGTGATAGTGACTGTCTGCAAGAAAGCACGTGCAAATATAAAACACGTGAAAAGGTTATAAATAATACAGCCTGGCTACAAACATTAGGGCATAACTATTCCCAAGAAAACTGCTTAGTTTAAGTCTCACCCAAGGCGTCTCAAGGCGAGGCGGGAAGAAGCAAGGCTCAGCCCATCGGCCAATCCCGGCTGTCGGAGGCAGTCTGAGGTGGAGTTTCCCTTGACTTGCTCACGGTGTTACCTTCTTGTCCTCCGAAAGTCCACGGTGTTATCTTCTTCTCCGAAAATCCCCTATTTCCCTGGCTATTTTTATATTCTTTCTACATTTAAGGTGGAGTTTGAGTGACTGTAGTCATACATACCTTTTATCATGATTGGTGTAAAATTCTCTTGCTTCACGTTTAAAGGTATAGTTTACGAAAAATCGAGAGTGCAGACTCAAAGAGGGGTGGTCGCACCTTGGAGGCGGGTGGTCTTCGGGATGGAGGTGTGTTTTGGTATTAAAATGATATTAAAACAAGCAAAGTTCGCGAGAGGATAGCACTTTGGCAAGGTTTCGAAAACCTGTTGGCTCAGGGGGCCAGATGAGCTGCTTATCAGTTCTAGAGGACTATTTCTTCCCACTTTATCATCACGGAGCATGGCCACGGAATCTCCACTCCGCTCCATCCTCTATGGTATGTTGCAGAGAGTTGCTGTGTTAGTGGATTCCTCGCATGCCTGCTGCAGCTGTGTCCCATCCTCAGAGCTCCTTTTGATTTTATGCTTTTCCTCAATGGGTGAACACTGCTACGTTTTCATATAAACTTTAATTTTCAGATGTAAAACCTTAATTTTACTAGTAATTCCACAGACCTTCAACTACTTCCATCAGCTGAAGGTCTGTCCCTATATATTTATCAAAGCTTTTGAAAAAGGAAGAGCCTGACAGGAGGTTTGATAGGAACATCGCTGATCTGGACTTCAGTTTCTTTGTCATTGCTGGGCTCTTTGCAGCCAACAGAAGAGTTTGGTTTGGAAAACAGAAGAGTTAGTTTTAAGTTATAGCTATTCTTTTGTTGTAGGTAAAGGAGGCTGGAGGTGATGCTTAGTGTTTGCAAAGTTACATTGATTTTTTTTTTTTTAAATTGGGTTACAAAATATATTTTGTACAAAGTATATTTTCCAAAAATATAACCTACAACTGATTAAGACAAATGAGAAATGCAAAAGAACCTTTTCTATCATATGTTGGTAAAAAGTTCTACTCCAAGGGATGTTTGATATCCTCATTTTTGCAGAGTGCTTTGCAGTGGTCTTCCATGCTTATGGTGTTTGTCTGCTGTTTTCTTCTAGTTTTACCTTTGGAGCATCTCCAGCTTCCTCTGCTCTGAAGTGAAATCGGGCAGTTTGTCTCATCTGGGCAAGCCTCTTCCTCCTCTTTCCCTTCAGTGATAAAGCATTCCTGCCTATCTAATCTCATCAAAAACCTTTAGGGACATTATTACTCCATTATAAGTTTATATTGTAGCAAGTAGTCTTCATCATAATTGTGGATTTGTAGAATGTGGGCTAATTTGTGACTTCATAGCTCCCCTTAAATTATAACAAACATGCTTCTACTTGCTGCTTGTGTTACTAGCAGTGCCAGATGTCAGCAGTGTCTGTAATGCATTACAGTTGTCTTCCTCAAGTATGATAACAGTCAGAGCATTCTCAGTCATTTTGACTTTTCAAGTAAACAGTGCATTACTTTCCTGGACAATTAGGGTAACTGCCAAAATGAAACCAAAGTGTCATGACTGGGCAGGATGCCACCAAATGGAAATCAGTTGTGCAAAATTACTCTTCCTACACTGCAAGCCCATGGTGATACTGTTCTGTAAATACTACAGAGGAATTTATTAGTGTTTCCATTTATTCATATTGCTATACCATGTCAGAGCAGGACTCACAGATGAGTCTGGTCTGTGCTGTGCACTGAGTACAAGCAAAAGACAAAGAAATGAGATGATTGTGAATTCCTTAGCACAAAGGCAAGTGGCAACAGATGAATAAAGATGACCAAAGCCCTTTGGCTGGGCCACAGTGAGTGAGCATTAGAATAGCTGGCTGACACCTGGGACGGAATTAGCTGGGAGGAAATAAAACAATTTTAAATAGCCCTTTCACTGATCTTGGAAATGAGAGAGAAGTAATGAGTGAACAGAATCAGGCCATTTGTGACCACAACAGTAACCAGCAGTTTACTGGTGGATCTCTAACAAGTTTAAGTCAAAGGATTTGACTGATGAACCAGGAAAGAGTAGACTTGCTGTCAATTAGAGTTTTTAGGTAATGCTAGACATTGCCTAAGCTGCGACTGTGTTGGTGTAATTGAGCGCTGTCTCTGGGGACTCCTTTTCAGAAAATTGCACTCATTCCGAAAGTTACTCGGGCAGAGATCTTGTTCATGGCAGAGCTTCACTGTGTTTGCCTAAGGAATCTTGCTGTACTTCTGTGGGATTTACTAAGTGCCAAGTGTTCACAAAGAGTGCATAGGAAAGGCATTAGATGAAACGAAGACAGTTTCTTTTCCAGTTTACAAAGCAAGCAATGGACTTGTCCCTTTCTCCTTATTTCTTTGCCTCAGTAGTGTGTAGGAGACCTCTTTCTTAACACATCTACATTCTGCTGATGCTGGCTGCTTTTTTTAGCATTTGAACAAAGGCCAGAAAATATTTTCAGCGGATAGGAGAAAAAGAAATCTCCTCCTAAACTCCAGCTTGCAAAGCTAATTCCCAAGCAGTTCAGCACAATTCTCAGTCTAGACCTCAGCTGAACTGTCAGTGAATAAAATCTGTATAATAAACCAGTCATCTAATTCACAACATCACGGGATTCAATCTCCCTAGGCAAGATTTAGTTCAGACATTCAGATGCTTTGTTGTGTGAAGTTAGACAAGGTGGTGTTCATCTTTTGTGAGTTCAGCTATCTGAAAGTTAGGCATCATGTCAACGCTAGTCTCTAGGGTCCCTCTGTAGTCAACAGAGAGAAAAAGAGGCACTTCAGAGCGCAATTCATTCCACCTTTAACATCGTAGCATCATCAGAGTGTCAGAAAGGGGACAATGCTTTGCTTGAAGGATTGTAGCCTGGAATTTCTAACAGAACTATCCTTTTAAAGTCGGTGGGCGCTTTAATGCCTGTAATCTATAAAGTCTGCCCACCAGTTCCTCACTTTAAAATGAATAGTGTCAGGCAAGGAATCTTTAACAAACAGATTCTCTATTGAACATTCTCAGCGCTCACTGGTTAGCATGCTAGATAAATCATTTTATAGTAATTATTTTGCAGGAGTTTATTCAGAGCCTGTTAGGATAAACCCTGAAAAAAATTAAATGGCTGTTGAGTGCAAGATTAATAGTGCTATCTGGGAATACTTTACAATACCAGCATTACCAAAACTAGCTTCATTCGTGCAGCTTTGACAGGATGCTTCCAGTCAGACCTAGAAGCCTCTCTGCACTAAAAACAAACACACCAGCTGTTGTGGGAAACCTGCAGGAGATATAAACCAGAAATTTTTACCCTCTGTAGCTTTTTATGAACGCGTCTAGAAAAGGTTTATTTCTAAAACAACCCCCAGTCCTTTCACGCAGAAGAACATTCAGATACATAAATGGTCTGTTGAAAGTAAAGTGGTGGTTGGTAGAAGCAGAGCTACAGCCAAGAGCCTTCTAATGGAGCCCTGTAGATCGTATTGCTTCTCTCTGTCCTCACAAAATCACTTGTATGCAAAAGCTTTGATTTTTTTGTTGACCACATTCCTTTATGGGAGACCTTAATGAAGGCTTTTTGGAAAATCTACTTACATTGAGTTGCATTTGGACATTGGATCCCATGCTGCTTTCCAAAGAGTGGTAATAGAAGATCCACATTATTTTTTCAGTTACTTCCTTACCAGTAGGTGCTATTCCCTCTCTTGCATTATCTTGCTTATTACCCTTGTGAATGACACTGTCACTTCTGTTTAAGCAGAAGTAGTAACTCAATCCCTTAATAAAGCCTTAAACAACATTGCTTCTAAATGAGGTTAAGATCTGTATTATATGCAGCATTTGCCTTGAACTTTAATTCATCCTACTTCTGCAAGGATATTTGGTTACATTCAGGAGTTAGTAATTCCAAATCCAGTTCCTGGAGATCATTTAGTTCTAGCCTAAATTTCAACTGACAGGACTTCTTGGGCATGATATACCATTAAGAGCCATGTCAGGGAATTTATTCCTATTCAGTTACGTTCATGTAATCAATGTTTCTTCCTTATCAGGAAAATTTAAAACTATTTTTATTTCTGAACAGAAAATTGTATCAAGTTTTTTTTTTGTTACATGTGCATTGTGTTTTAATAATTTTAAATACTATTCTGCAAAAAAGTTGCTATGATTTCCTGTACATAAACATACTCTTTTATCTCTGTCTTTGATTTAAAGAAGGGTCCCTCTTGTGCAGTTCTAAACTGAGACTGAATTTCCTCTGAACTTTAGCATACTTGCAGTTGATTTTTTCTATTCTCCTGGTTTTAGAAGCAGACTTGAGCTGAATATCTCAGATAAAGACCAAGCTGTGTTTATGAGTTTTCGCAAAGCTGCAGAGGTAATGGCAGTTAGCCGTCTGATTTTCCACAGTATGCCCTCTTTAGAAAAGGGAAAGGGAAATACTCCCTCTTCCATAAATTGTTTTGCATGGAATAGTAAGAATATTATCATGTATCAGAATTATCTCACATATTAGAATGACATTTTTTAAAAGTGACTAGAGCACAGCCACTGAGTTGCTCCTCTTCCTTGTAGCACCACTGTATTGTGGCTTTGCCCCTCTAGTCTTTAAGCAGATCACAAGAGTCTGTAAGATGTTTTAATGCAGCCCAGAGAGCAGCTGCCATTTGAAAAGCAGACAGGTTAACATAAAATCCCTGAGTAGGTAAGAACTGTTGTTCTGGTCTCACCTGTCTGACTTTGCCTGAAATAAATTAGGGAGTACTTGCACATGCTGCTTCATCAGCAGATCAGGAGGGAAAGTGGTCCTGAACAGATGGAGTCAATAACCTCCCCTGCCAATGCAGCCCGAGGAGGATGTCTGCCTGCAAGACAAAGGGACTTACCTGTACCACAGCTACAAATAACTCCAGGATCTCATTGCAGTGCAGTTTAACTCATTAGTGTTGACAACCATGAGCTGAAGTGTTATTGCTAAGGCTAGAGACTTGTGCTGCCTGGGATTTGTGCAGGGGAATACTTTCACCTTGTGAATTTATGACTGTATAGTTGAAAGTATTTGCAGTCTGTTGACTCAGGGAGAGTAACTTTCGTAGAAAAGCATGACAGAGGGACTGTGCTTTGTTTGCAGTAGTTGGGCCAAATACTTAGATCTCAGGCCTCTTCTGTGGCATTTCTTGCTTCAGTTTCTTCAAGCAGCAGATCTGTACTGTACTGAGTGTCAGCAGAGCTCAGAGATGGGCATTTCTTGAGAGCACCTTTTTGGAAAAATAAATCATGTTTCTAAAGCATCTCACCACTTTCGAGCGCATGTCCACTAAAAAGAATCTTGGGTCCAGACTTGGTGCAGGTAGGTTTCTGTTGCTATTTTCCACTACAATGAAAAGCAATTTCCACTTGAATTTTGAAAATCTGAGCAGTTTTAATAGTATCAAGTACTCCAGTGACAAAGTCAGGAAGTAAATTGGGTCAGAAATTGAAAGTCTCTGTTCATAATCTCATCTTAAAACTGTGGTAGATACTCAGTGCTTCACCTACAGGAAATTTAATAACTTACACGTCAAAAATTGTTTGACACCACATATACATTGCTGAGTGAAGTTGGTGATTTATAACATTACATATGAGATGTTAGTATTTAATTTACAGCATTAATCAGTGAATGCCAAATCAATTTGCAGATTGAATGTAGATCAGTTTAATGTCACCTTAATCGTCAGTAAAATTTTTAATGTTGAGTTTACATTAACTGTTTTCAATATTGCTTCTCCCTGAGAAAGCAATAGCGCTGTAATACCTCCTTAGTGCTCATGTGAAACTGTGCAGACTTCATGGCTGGTTTTCACTACTCTCCAGATCTGATGTTCCTTTAGTTTAATCTGTGTTTGGCTAATATGGGCATATTTTAATGTATGCCAAATGGCGAGATCGTTGTCAGTCCTGTCAGTGCCAACATGGTAAAAGTTGTCTCTCTGGTGCGCTGTCTGAGTGAGTAGATTTCAGGGGACAGGACCAAACTGAAATGACCCAGAGCTTCATCAGACAGATGCTGCATTAGCATGTGGTAACGACTCAAGTGATTCTGTCATCCTCCATGCTTGTGATTAGCATTTAGTGATACGCTCAGTGTAGCCTTTCACTTGAGAGCCTCCATGTGTTACCCAAGGGTAAGCAGCATCTCCTTTTTTTATTCTAGGTTTGTTAAAAATAAAAGTTAGTGTGACAAAGCTCTTCAAAATTCTGGTCAAACTTAGTAAGTGTTTTGACAAAACAAAAAAGTAAGGAGGGAAACTAAATTTTAACACCTTCTCTCTGGACTTTAGTTTTTCTATTTGAAACTATGTTAAAAGGCATAAAGGAAGGATGAAATATCTGAAATGAAACAAATTTTGAACAATAATAAGTTTTCTGGAGCTAACCAATATTTTATTTCAGGTCAAATAAAATCTTTTGGAGTAATGCTGAGCAAACATTTTTCTCCTGAAGGGGACATTTTCATTTTAGATAGCTTTTAAAAATGAGGGTTTTTTCCTGTGCAAACAAAAACATGCTATCATACAGCACGAGTTCTAAACAATAGCAAGGCCACATATTCCCCACAAAGTGTTATTTCTTTCTGTCATGGGCAGCGATATGAAAGCTTGAAGAGGTGAAGAGACTTATCCAAGGTCACAGCATAAGAGCCAATTTGGAAATCCTGACCGTCAGATTCCTTATTTGCTAAGCAGTGTTTCTGAAGGTGGTTTGCTAGCAATTCAAGGCCCCTGGACACAAAAATGGAGTGCTGGTTTGAAGTACCTCAAAAAATGATGCTGGGCTGCTGTGTTTTCACTGTTTTGTGCTCAATCCTTGGTTATTTAATTCTTTCTTCTTTTTGTTGGGTATTGGGAAAAGGATGCCAGGCTTTTGATTTCCAGGAATACCCTGGATGAGCTGGTAACTTAGTCACGGTTTACCTGGAAAAGACCTAGTGACTGCTGTGAGATGCCTTTCACTTCTACTTTTTGCTAGCAGAGATGAACAATGTTGTCCAGAGACCTTCCCAGCAGGACTGTCACTGGACTGAAAAGGAGAGGGAGGTAGACTGGACGTAGGATGGATGAGTTCTCACAGTGCAGAGAATAATTGAACTGCTACTGTCTGTGCTGGAACTGCTTCACACACAGGGGGACAATAATTTGGATCAGACACCCTGTCCTTGCCAGATCTTAGTTTGCTCAACCGTCCTACGGTGCTGCCGAAGACCTTTCAGAGAGTGCAGCAGCTGTTGCCCATAAAGACCTGGCTGCCGTGGGCACAGAGGCCTCTGAGTTTTTTGATCATCTTACTGCCTGTGGGACAGTGGCTCATTGATTTTATCCATATTAGATGCTAGGGCAAGGCACTTTTATCATCTTTGTGATACTTCATTGACAGACTGTTTAAAATTATATTGCTCACTAAAAAGCAGTAGTAATTACCCATGGGATGGGAAGGAAGGGCATGGTCAAAGAAGAGTTGAGAGCCTTTACTGTAACTGCTGCCACACAAGAGTCCTACTGCTGTTTATCAAGAAATTCTGGAAAAGGAGGCAATTTTTTTCCTGGTTTAAATACAAATTCCAGGGCAGTTGATTTTGTTGATAGTATTTCACTAAACTTTCTCAATCTCAATTCCCTGTGCACTATGGGTTACGTTCCAGGCTTTGAAGTACTGCAGTGATGCGAGTAGTGGGCCAGTGACATTCATTATAGCTGGTGAACTGCATCCACATCCCATTAACTTAAAGCCCCAGGAGGGCTGGAAATTAGGTATATGAAGTGTTCTCTTTGTAAAAAATATGTAGCAGGTAACTAACACCTTTGCACTTGGTTAACTATACCACAGAGAGGATCATGGGCAGCTTAGGATGAATGGGGAGTACAAGTACAAAGCAACTGGTGGGTCATAGTAAAAAGCAGGAAGAGTTTGTGTTTCCTAAGATGGCTGACCTCTCCAAGATGGCCGCTGCTCAGAGAGAAGGCTTGATGAAATGCATGTGAAAAGTAATGTTAATCGTTATCTGGTCTTTTAAATTAGTACTTCAAGACCAAGTCTAGACACCTGTAAATGTAAAGTACCTGTGAAGTCTCTCCTAGTCCATTTTATGGCCAAAAGAAAGTTTGGTGGTTCTTTTTTTATTATTCAGTGTGTTTATGCAGTTTGTGCTGTCAGGTGAGTCCTGTCCAGTGCAGCTTGTTACCTGTAACCCTCTCCTAAGCTGCTGTTTTTTTCCCAACATCTCCTTTGAAACTCTGCCACAACCCATTAGATCTTTGGTGCAGAGTATACAGAATTTCATTATTTCCTGAAATTGGTTTATATTTCTCTTTTCTTAGTTCCTTTTTTTGATTCCAAGTCAGTCAGAATACTGTACATGTATGGCTGGATTGGGTTCTGTATGTCATTTCCATGTGGTCTGCTCCTCCTTCCGCACCTTTCCATAATTATTCTTGGGCAGCGTACTATCTGTTTGCCACAAAACCAGACTAACCCCATTTACTCTGCAGTGGGGCTAGCAACCACTGTTTCATATTCTCTTTTCATTACTTGTTTTGTACCCAAATGTTTATGTTTGCTAGGTCTTGATGAAGAACAAGCAGTAAGCTGTATGTCCTCCTACTTCTCTATTTTGTATAATGAATTGCTTTGCAGTTACAAAGGATTTAGTTGTAAAGGATTTAGCTGCCAGGAAGAGGTACATTTGCATTGTATAAATAGATTTATCTAGAGTCAACCAGGTGTTACGCTTTGCTGAAACCTACACAGCTGGGAGGAGCATTTTACATAACAGAAATAGCAAATTTGTGAGAATTTAATAATAATGCTGATGGTAGTTGAGATTAATTAATGGCCAACTGAATCAGTTGGCAAAACGGGTGGAAGAGGGGTTAGAAGAACCTTGAAGGGGAGCTGGCACTCAACAGAAAGTCTACTGACAAAGTGGCCATAAAGGAGTATTTTGGTTTGTCATATATTTTATGGTGGCAAATTTGAAGATGAGAACTGTAAAAGAAATGACTGTCAGTTCTGAATAATTGTGCAAAATCTTCTGAGAGTTTGATTGTGCAGCCTACTCATTGAAGGGTAAAGATCTTAAAGGCAACCTAGAATCACAGAGAGAGATGTAAGACATGCTCTGTCTCCTTGATCTGTCTTTACACATAGCAACTAAGATTCCTATCACAGTATTAATAATCATAAAAAAGCTATTTTAATATTATTCGTCATTTGTCTAGCTATTCTACTGTGGCTAGCAACCCATAGGCATCTCATCCTCAGGGCATGGTAATTCTGAGTAATGCTACTGGTCAATTCTTCCAATTCTTTCTGCACCTCAGTGTATGTTTGGGAAAGAGATCTTGCATGGAAAGCATTACCCAAAATGTCTTTTAATATGCCGCAAGATACTAAAGAGACTACTTGAAACCTGGGTGGTCGTCCTGGAATTGTAATGTCATCCCTTCTTGTGCCTGTTCCCTAATACCTTTGATACCTACCTTGGTTTACGCTGTGTTCTTCACTGACATCTTTTTTTTTTTTTTTTCTGTAAGCATTCACAATTCGTAAGTCTTCCACATGTTCAAGGGTTAGCAGAGATCCTCCGGCAGAGACAGACTCCAGGAAGGAGTCCTTCTCCAGGCAATTTTTGATGTTGAGAGCCATTGACCTTCAGAAGCTTTGGTCCTGGGATGATTTCATTCAAGTGTAGCAAAGCCTTGAAGCACAGCCTGATACACAAGAGCAAAGAACTGCTACTTCTCCATCCCTTTGGGCTGGCTTCAATGCGGTGAGATGTAGGCAGTTTTCAGTGCATTCAGCTGGAAGAGTCACAAGTGAGTCATAGCATCCAGCAGCATACTGGTGGTCAGGGAGCTGTGGAGGTAGGGTAACACTGCAGTGTTTCCTTTTGCTTCCCTAGAACCAAAAGCAGGATAGCCTCCATCCATATTAAGTCTCTTCCAATGGCAAGCCTGTTATGTGTCACCAATACTATTGCTCTCCCTCGCAGCAAATGCTCATGTGCAATTTCATTTTGCTTATGCTTTCAGTTTTTGAGGTGGTGTTGCTCAGTTTTCGAACCAAGTGGAAATTAGCTCCTTGCCGACAGTTTGTTGCACTTATGCAACTGCATAGTTTCGCAGAGATTTGCACAGTGGATGGGGGCACAACATGAAACTTTCTTCCTCAGCAAGCTTCTGCTTCTCCCTGGAATAACTATTGCTCTTCCAGTGTGGGGCCACTGCTTTGCACAGAAAAGCATTTGCCTGTGATGTAAGGATGCAGCGCTGCACCCTGCTGAAAGGGACCACATACACGTGCTCGTGATCATGCCAATTTGTAATACTCTGCCCTGCTCCCCCAGCAACTGATCTGCAGTAAGGCCATAAACTTCAATTTAATACTGCTGACAGCTAAAGGAGAGATACTGCTTTAAACAGTTGTAGAATCAGAATTTAATTTTAGAAACAAAAAATATGATTCCTGCCTGAAATTATGTTTGAATACAGTTAAGTGTCATACCTCTATTTCTGTTTTTCATGACAAGGCATATAAATGTACCTCTGTCTGGTTTGGCAGTGCTACGAGTGCATGACTGAGAGATTACCGAGATGCTACTCTTGCAGGGTTCAGAGAGAGGTTATATTTGACTGGTGTGGAATCAGCTCTTGATGATCCAAGCAATCTTCTCTGGTCTTTCCTTTCTGTGTTTTTTTTTCTTGGATCTGGTCAACTTCAGTCCAATTGGTAGAGGTTGAAACAGGAGTCAGAGAGTTAGCCTGGTTTGGGCAATTTACAGTCTCATTTCATTATATGAAATTGGTAGATGTGTGCCTTAGTTTCCTCATCTTTAAAATGTTAGTGTTGTTTTTCTAGATGTGGTGTTTTTAAGAAATAAGAATGCAGAAAAAATCCACTATGTGTAGTGGCAGTGTTGGGTTGTGTTTTGAGTTGCGGAGCCTGAACAGGCAAAGATAAAATTTACTGGAGTAATCAAAAGTGGATTTGAACCCAGCCTTCTAGGAAGCAAGGTGTGAAAAACTACATGTATTTCCTCTAATCAACTCTCAGGGTTTACCCAAAAGATGCACACACAAAGTTTGGGAGCACCATTTTCATGATGTGTCTCCAGTAGCCTTGTTTTATTTCTTATCCCAGTTCCATGTCTGATGCTGAGAGTGGACCCATGTTAAATCTGCTCCTGTTGTCTATAAATAAGCTTAGAGATCTTAACCACCTCATGATTTTGTCAGCGTCTGCTGCATGTGGCGAGCAGCATTCATCTTGCAGTGAGCTAGCAATCAGTCTAACGGTGTTTCCCGCAGGTAAGGATGCTGTCAGATAAGAGTATAATGAAAAATTTACAGAAAATCAGAGAAAAAGTTGCTTGGTCTTCTTTTAATCAGTTACTTACTTGTTACAAGTACAGTAACTCTCCTTTTAGGAGAGGTATGAAAATGGAGGGTTTTTTTTGTTTTGGTTTGTTGTTTTTTTTTAATCTTGAGAAGATGCAGTGGTACCCGAGAGAAAAGGGAATCAAGTAGCAAATGCAGTCTGATATTGAAACAAGGGCAACAAAAAGCAACCAAAAGAATTGATATTTTTGGATTTTAACAGAACTATTCTATCCCATTGCATTGTTCTGAATCAGGATGATCATGTTTAGGGGTTAAAACCTTAAAGATATGCTGTGCTAGGTTTAACGAAAAGAAAAAGGTCGAATGGCTATGTATACACAGTGTGTCATAGGTATTCAGGGAAAAGTATTAATTTTCTGTCTCTTTTGGCCCCTTTCAATTTTATAGATACTCCAGAATATGTAGGTACCAACACATGCTGGAAAATCGTAGTTCATATATAAAATTTGCTTCTGCTGCTGTTTACTTGCTTACTATTAATGTTTGGATGTGTTGTTGGAGCTGCTTACTGATCAGTAAGCAAATCACAGGAAAAAGTACGTCTTACCGTGAACCCTAACAAAGCCAAAAAAGCAGCTAGATTTTGTGCAAGATTAATAGGGAGAAACATTATCATGTCATTTAATGCGCTCAGCAATTATTTGCTGTCTCAGGAGCTATGAAGATAGATATTAGATTGTCAGTCAACTTCTGTAACTGAAAAATTAGAAAGCGTGAAATACAGCTAATTTTTTTATTCCACATTCTTATTTCATTATAGTTTGAAGGAAGCTAGTTGTTGCTGTAAATTCAGGAAAGCTACATCACACCAGCATTAACATTGAGAAGTTATTCTGTCAAAAGGCAGGAAAAGTAATTAGATATGGTCAAAAGCATTTCCAAGAGAACACAGAGGGCCTGGCTAGTCTGAATGCTGTACAGTCTGTCAAGGGTTTGTGCTACGGAAACGTGGCAGTGAACAAATGCTAGCTCCTCAGGTGTGCTATGAAGCTTTCTTTGGTGTAAGCAATCGTACTGGCATTAGGAAAGCTGGAGGAACAGACATTTTAAAATTTGTATCCCTACATTGAAACAGCAGCAGAGCAGAGAGGGGGAGCATGTTAAAACTGAGCTGGCTGAATTATTGACATGAGTGAGTTCCAAAACAGTTTCCACTTGAGTTTCCTGCCCAATATTTTATCTTTGTTTGAATTCAAATGTTTTCAAATATCTTGGGTTTATGACAATACTTAGTTACGTGGTGAGACCTCTTAAGTCAGTATTTCCAATGCAGAATTGTTGTGAAACTTCTGTTCTGTGAGGAATTTTGGTGTTTTTATTTTATGGTTAAATACATTTTGAAATGTTGACATTTTCTGTAAAATGAAAATTCTGTTCCTACACGGCTCTAGTGAGCAAGACTTCTCGCCTTGGAGTAGCTCATTGTGGGAGAGCTGCTCCCTTAGTGTGTAGGGCAGGGCGTGCCTATCCTACTAACCTCCGTTCTTGCCTTCATCAAGTGTATGGCCCTGTTTATTTTATACTGTAAATTATTCAAACTGCACTGTGAAGAGAGAGTAAATGATTTTCTTACAGTTTATTTCATGGCTCTGTTACCACAACATCTTAGTTCCTTACAAATGTTAATGAAATGAACATCACAGAGCTCTTGTGATGAGTTTATTCCCATTATACATATAGGAAGTGAAATATGAAGATTAAAGCAAATTTATGTAACTGGAAAAATGGGCAAGCTTTCAGGCATCTACAAACATGGGCAGATTTTTCTGCCTGTATCAGGCAGTCTAATAAAAAGAGATTACTGCCTCCTACAAATGTGGCTTCGCTTGCATCCTTAGGCACTGACAGCAACAGTAACAATGCTGTTACAAAGATTAAAGCCAGAAATTATGAAGTGTGGCTAAATTTTGGCTGTCTGATGTGAGAAACCTGGAGACAATCTTTTTTCAAAGCATTTTTTGAGGACATTGTGTTTTCCAAATATCTCTCTCGCTGGTCTCATTTGCGGTTGTGGCCGCTTGGCTTCTCTGCAGATGTGAATACAGGTGTCCTGGGATGGGTGGCTGGAAAATGAGGGCAGTGCAGCTCACTGTGGAAGTTTTGGTGTATGTGATCTGCGCTGTATCATGTTGGAGTTCAGTGGTGATTTGCTAAGGATGGCTTCAGTTCCCTTAAACATGAATTCATCTTTCTCTTCTTTCACTTTCCTGCCACCTTTATTTCACACTTTCCGACTTCTTTAATGGTGGAAGCAGGGATATTAATGACTCATATCAATAGAAAATTTACTTTGTCTTGGAATATGGCTATCCTCAGCACCAAGTGAGCCATCAGCCTTCAAATGTCTGCACTGCTATAAGGCTGGAGGGTTGGAGACGAAGAATGAGGAAATGATGTGCCCATCAGAAACAGCAAGTCATAGAAAAATCAATAATCAGAAACTGGCCAGAATTCTCACTATCCTTTTATAGCTAGACAGCAGCCTTTCTTTGTTTCACAAAACCCGTAAATCCCCCAAGTATTCTCTTTTTAAATAGCTCTGAGTCAAGGCCTTGAACTCAAACCAAAGGAGGAGAAGATGAAATTGAGAAGTTAATGACAAATACTTGTTACAGATAAGCATTGTCAGTGAGGTTGCACAATCCATGATTTTTAGTGGAGGAACATTAGACTGCAGCACTAGCCCATGAGAAAATATTTTTTAAGAGATGTAATTAAATAATAGGAAAGTCTCTCTTTTTTGAGAGGTAGGACATATGGTTAGATGAACATGGTGGATTTCCATGGTTAGGTATTTCTTATTACATACATGCAATTAAAAATGGAAGTTTTTCACCCCGTGTGCATGCAGGGTTTTGCCCGAGAACTGTTGGAGTCAGTTCAGCTGTGTCCAGTTGGACTCTGGGTAGCCCAGAGAGCACCTGCTTTTTGGTAAAACTTGCATCAGGGTGCACGTTCATCCCGGGTCTATGCAGTTTCTGTTCATCTTTTTTTGCAGAGTACAAATGACGGGGTTTTTAAACAACAGCCAAGTACTGTCGTGTTAAGCTCTCTTGTTTTAATGTGTGCTGAGTGGGAGGGCTTTACCTGACTGATCCCAAAGGCTTTCGGTAGCATGAAAAATTATGGCCTGAGAAGCTGAATGTAACACGTGAAAGTGTAACTATGTTCAGCTTGATTAGTCCTGCGTGATAACTGACAGCGTAGCCAGTTTGCAAGATAAGGGAGATCGGTGTTGAATGCCTGTAAGAATTTCAGTCTTCTGTCCCACCTGGCTAAGTGTGGTTGCAGTAAGTTGGAGGTTCCCATTTTGCAGTGATCAAACATCACAGCCTTTCTGGCCACATTCCTCAGAGACAGATTCACCAGAACTTGCCAGCACACTTTGATTTCTCTGCTGATCAAGAGAGCGGGGGAGGAGAGAAGAGGCAATCCAAGTTGGAGAAAATCTGCTGTGGAGTGAAATACATCCCCTTTGGCCCCACAGTCTGAGCAGTAAGTTGTTTATCCTGTGTTAGGCTAAGCCATGTGGTTTTCCCCTTTCATGCTGATCTGCTACATGGAAACTTTAGTCCGAAAGCACGGGCAGTCATGAGCCCAGGCTGTCATTTGTGCCCAGGTCTGGTATTGGATTTGAACACTTCTGTGTTCAGAAGCAGGACCTGTGAGGTACAAAGTCAGCACGTATTCCCCAAGGAGTTGTTTGTTTCTCCTTTCAGTTTAGAGTCTGAAATGCCATTTGTTTAATGTTGTTGTTTAAATAATGATTTATAAGACTCCAAGCCAGCCGTGGTACAGCTTAATGACTGCTATAATTTATGGATGCCACTGGCTACATAAACACTGCTGTAAATATAAAGGATGTCTCCCACAAATTTTTTCTTTGATACTTATTTGATACCATTCATTTTCCTTTCCTTACACATCTTCTGTGTGTGAGTTGAGGCCACTTGACTCAGCGATCCAGGTCATTCTGGCTCACCTTGTCAGGAGTGATGGGGGCTTGGAAATTAAAAGAGCAAATGTCTATTTTATTACCAAATATTTTAATTAAAAGTTAAGTTTCGTTGAGCTTGGATGCAAAACTCTGCATCAAGTGGCCCGTTAAAAGGATTGTTTGTATTTGGGCTTTTTTTGGTTATCTGTTTATTTTACTAGTTAATCATCTCCTTCATCCAATTCTTTTTGCCTTTGTGTACACAGTAAGCAAGCAAACAGGAGACAGGAATAAATCATGCACTGTCACAGAGCCCAGCCATTCCCCGGGCTGCAGCTTTGCTATTTGTGTTCTCTAACCTATACAAAGAGCATGTATATATGCGTCTAATGCAAATCTGAGGTAATTCAAGCCCTGTCTCTGCAGAGATGAATGAGCATGCAAATCTGCTGCTTTGTTTTGGAGGAGAAGCTCCTGGAATTGCTTGATGTCTAGTTGCAACTGACGGCTTTTAAATACCACAGTCAGCTGACTTCAGGAGATTTGTACTCCTGGGCTGCAACAAAGACACCTGGGAAGATAGTAGGTGCTCTTGAATGCCTTGGTTCCATTATAATTAGTGTTAATGCAGTCGTGTGCTTGGAAAACGGAGTGCCTTTACAAAGTTAAAATGAATTGAGTAAACAGAAAAACTCCCATTGCCTACAATAACCCCTTCTCTGAATCTCTGGATATTGTATCCTAGCAGCTGCTGGGATAAAACACAGGCATTGCTGAAAAGATTGCAGATAAACTGAGTGGGACATGAGATCTGGTAATAAATGTGGGCATTTCTTCAAAACAATCTGTGGGGTAATTCAGAGAGACAAAAGTACTTCTGAGTTTGAGCAGGACTTCAACATTTTTAAGAGTGTCATGATGTTTCTAACCTTATGGAAACACTTTGGCCTGAGTCTCTAAGCTTTTATTTATGTGGTACTTCCAGCAACGTGGTGCCATATAGGTTCATCGCATACACGTAAGAGAAAGGGTCACCTACTGAGTTACCAGAGTCACTTCTTACAGCTTTCTAGCATCTGTTTGCACACTGACCTGAGCCCACTGTGACTGGCTTGTGACATGAGAAGAGCTTTACTCCTGACATAGGGAAGGCTCTCAGTGGTGTTTCTGAGAGTGCAGTTTTGCAAGGAGCATGGCAAGGCCAAGGACGACATCTTTTCTTTGCCTTAAGTCTTTCCAGGGTTCCTTCAGAAACTGTCAGCAACCAGCTCCGAGTTACTTGGTCTATTTTTTCTGCAAAGCTCTCCTCTGTAGTCAGCCTTGACCCTGGATGAAATACAAGGGCACTGTGCAGCCTGTATGCAGCAAGCCAGAATTGCTCTAAGGCAGTCAAAAAAAATTGAGCTGACAGTAACACAGAGCACCCTTTCCAGGAGCTGAGGTCCTATATTAAAAAGGTTTGGCATGTGTTCCCCCCACTCCTGAATTGATTTGCGCCATAAAATAAGCCTGAAGAGAAATAGTGGTTGTTTTCCTACATGCTTCATTAATTTTTAGTTTTGGCAGGCAATATAAATAAAAGTATCAAGTGCACATCTAATTGAATCACCAGTGATTCCCAACTCCCTGTAGTACCGGAGAACATGATGTAGCTGCGCTGTTTAGCAAGCATGAATGAGTTAGGCAAACAATGGCTCACTCTGCCCGGAGGCTTTGGTTTAATCTTGAGCGTTTAACCCATTTAAAATGAAGCAGGGCAGGAGGTGTTGCGGTGGTGAATTCACAGCACAGACCCCTTCGTACTTCTAGGCTTGCCTGCTAGGAGTAGTGAACTGGAAGCACATCTCAGCAGAGAGTCAGGAAGGTTTTGGTGAATTGCATCTACAGACAGATTTTTGTGGAAGGTGCTCTTGCACTTCTCAAGCTTGGCCTCCTCTTTACGTGCTGGCCATAGGGTGTTGCTGAGCTAATTCCTGCCTCCTCCAGGTGGAGGACAGCGTGTCTCTTGGGACAAGTCCTTTTTTTCCTTTTTTTTTTTAAAAAAAGTATCTCATTTTGCTACAATCAAAGACCTCAGAATGGGAGAATTCCTGCGGTAAGGACAATGATACCCATAAGGCTGGATGATCTCTGACTTCTCAGCCGTCAAGGGAATCGAGTGCCTCCAGAAAAGGACAGTGCTAAGGGACAAGTACTCAAAATAATTTCTGAATGGATGATACTGGCCTCTGATTGTAATGTTCAGTGACCTTATTTCATAAGAATTGGCTCCTTTCCTGCATTTCTAGCTGCCTTTTGCTGCTTAACATAGGTAAAATTAATTAGTATTTTTTTGTATCTTGGTAGATGTAGTCTGCTGTGGGCTCCCTGACTCAAGGGGAGGAGAGTGCAGGAGCAGGAGTGGGTATAGAAGAGAAAGAAAACTACAAGCAAAGATCAGACTGTTTTCTGTATTGCAGAGAGAATATGACAACGTGATACATCCAAGTCATAGGTAATACCTGTTGGCAGGAGGGTGTGATGAAAGCTTGTGTTCTTTCCAAACCATGTAGCCATGTTATTCCTGAGCTAGACAGATGGGATATCAGTCTTCAGGACTGTCAGTCCAGCAGTATATTCAAATACAATTAAAAATCTATTGCACATATTCTGTTGCTCTCAAGAAGTAACACAGAGCAGGCTGCAGGATTTCAACCCTCTTTTCAAGGATCAAAGATGCCTTCCAAGTTAAAACACCTGAAAGGACTGGGGAACTGAACTTCTCTGGTAGGTGGACGATTAGATATTTTACTAGATTAAACAGGTTAAACAACCTAAAATAATTACTTTATCAAGTAACTATTGGATTGAGGGGATTTCACATGGTGTTCCCCCCTTCAGTGTTACCCAGGATCCTATGACCTCTTTTTTGAGAGGAAGGCAATTCAGTAAACTGAAGTAATTTTTCATTTTTTGTGTTCTGTTTTTTTTTTTCCTCTAGGATCTGCTTCTGGCTCAAAAATGGCTCTGGAGGGTTCCTTCAGCTGCTGGAATGGAACGGCAATCAGGCTGGGGCAGGCATGTGACTTCATCAGGGACTGCGCAGAGGGAGAAGATGAGGGAGATATGTGTAGTGAGTAAATCCATCCCCCCAGGCTGCATCCTCCTTCTCCAAAAGCAATTATTGTTTTGAATTGTAATACCTGAGACTTCAGCACTAACAGACTAATTCAGTACTATCAAAAGACCACCATCCTCCATAGCACATGCAGTTTCTGTGGATGTCTGCCTGGAGTGGACTATTTGATATGTTCTTGTACTCGCCTGCATTAGTTCTGCAGCAGGTTCTTAAGATGCTCTTAGTGCTTCATCTCTTCCAAAGTCCTGATGAAAAATGCAAAGGAAGTATAGCCTGAATAGCTAGATGCCTTACAGAATTATGAAATGTGTAGCTTGTTAGAGCTTTTAATCAAAATGTAGCACAGCATGTGGCAAAAGGGAGAGGAAGGAGAAAACTTCTAAGATGAAAAATTAGTAGAGCCAGTAGCTTGTCTTTGCCCAACTCCTGTGTCTTTGCAAATCCTCTTGTTTTCTGTCCTCTCTTCAGCAGTCAGTAGTCTAATAAAATACAGCAGAAGGTAGATAGCAGCTTCAGTTTTCTGAAAACTGTGTCTGAATACTTTGTAATTATGCTGCATAACCTAGATACTTTAGGACCTTCCTTTAACCATTTTGAAGATGCCTTATCTCTTTTTCTATACCTTTACATGTTCTCCCTCCAGCACCTTCCCCTCTGTCAGTCTGCAGATAGTTAGGAGTGGTGGATTTTCAGCCATATGGTTATCTGTGGGGCAAATATGTCGAGAAAAATAATCACTGAGAGTTCATCATTTACCGATTTAAACTGTATGTGTCACAGCTGATCTACCCTATGGACTTTTGTCGACAGAGCTGCATTGATTTGGTATGCAAAAAATGTGTTGCCTGACCAAAATACTACCAGTCCCAGCAGAAGCCTTTGGAAAAGAAGAGGCAATTATTCTCAGTTTAGCTTTCATATACGACAGCTAGAGTGGGGGAGAATCTGAGTAAGGTAATTCAAACAAGCTGTGTTGATATAGGTGAGGTCTAGACTAACAGACCTTTGCTGTTTGTAGCGTAAACTTAACATAAATGACACACAACTTCTAGCAAATTCCGGTTCTTTGCTGCTAAGAAAAGGAGTAGCAGATTTTATTGGACAACAGTGGTTTCACCTGGGATCATCTAGTAAACTAGTTAAAAGCTTGAAAGGATATGCTTCTCCATAATGCTACAATTTCAAATTATATTCATTAACAACACACACTCAGTGAACATTAAATTCACTTTCATAGGAACAGTGTCTTGTAGTGCAGACTTGTAGATCCTTAGAACCAGTAATGCTTCGTATTAGTAGTATTGAAATCTTTTTGCCCAAGAACTTTAAAACAAAGCTCTAAAACTTCATAATGGTATTTCTATTGTGTTCCACACTTTAATTAAAAAAAACTAGTAAATGACAATAATCAGTAGGTTGAATGCATTTTTATTTCATTGGAAGTAGAGAGAGATAGTATTTATGATCAACTAGAAGTCCAGATACACTGTTGTGTCTTTCTACTATAAATAGCTCTGCCTTGTGAGGATAATCCTGTCTATACCAGTGGGAACAGCAGAGCTCACAAGGTGGACTTGTACCAATCATGGATGCAAACTAAATACCACTGTAGGAGGTGGCAGGCCTAGAGGAACATGCTTACCGATTATTTTCAGACATTGCGTGCACCTGTAGCTGGTGTCTCATCTGTATTCGCATATCAGGAGGCTGACTCTGCTTTTGCCCCAGCTGCCACCCTGTATCCCATGGTAAGCCAGCTGGTAAAGTGACCAGTCCCCCTCTCACATACACTATCCATGGGGGTTGGTTTGGTTGCCTTTCCCCTCTCCGTGTAGCATTTGTTTGTAGCTATTTGCATAAAGCAGTACAGCACTTACAGTTGTGTCAGCAAAGAATGTTCTGAGAATGTAAATGAGGAAATGTAAAAAGCAGAACATATTTAACTGCCTGTTTCGCAGAGCATCACTCCCTAGCTTGAGCAGAAGACCGCATGGCTTGTTTTCAGCCACAAGTACTGGGATGGAGAGTTCTTACTCCCAGCCAAAAGGTCCTGAAAAGCACCATCTTCCACCCAAGCAACAAAAAAGACTGGCTTGCCTTAGCTTGAGTTGTGGGTATGTCTGCTTATCCACTTACAAGCCTGCTCAGTTCTATGGCTGATATCTCTGCTTTTGCCTCTCTACTGTGTTAAATGTTGTTGGCATAAGACTTCTTAAACGAAGCAGAGAAGTGATGTGGTGTTTTAGATGTCAGTTACATCTGCATGGCAGCCCAACACAAAACATATGTCATCTTTCAGCATTTCAGTTAAGTTTCTTAAGCAACATTGATGTTTGCACCAGCTTTTTGCAAGTGTGGTAAAAAGTGATTCAGATATATAAAACAGAGAAAGGGGTTTCCCAAATGCTGCTGCTTACACAAAAAAGCTTTAAGAAAAAGATGTAGCCATGCTTAAAACTGAAGGGAGAGCTTTTAAAATTCCTATTAACCAAATCACAGAATCACAGAATAGTAGGGGTTGGAAGGGACCTCTGTGGGTCATCTAGCCCAACCGTCCTGCTGAAGCAGGGTCACCTACAGCAGGCTGCACAGGACCTTGTCCAGGCGGGTCTTGAATATCTCTAGAGAAGGAGACTCCACAACCTCCCTGGGCAGCCTGTTCCA
>Ga0065711_1008805_pt1 | contig 21446 bp, 13 predicted proteins | sample Hoacrofraction12_FD_59098 | JGI IMG/M metagenome (GOLD analysis project Ga0065711, IMG submission 59098) | Hoatzin crop microbial communities from Cojedes, Venezuela - Epithelial fraction 12 v2 (version 2) | ecosystem: Host-associated > Birds > Digestive system > Esophagus > Crop | place... | reverse complement strand
TTTTTTTTTTTTTTTTTTTTGCTGAGCTGATCTCTTACATAGTCTTAGTTCAAACATGGACTTTTTTGAAGATGAGCTATATGTTTTCCATGTCATGACAGCGTAATTTCTTGTAGATGGTTACCATAGGATGTTTTTCTGGTTGTACAATAATGCTGCTAAATGCATGTTAATGATTGACCTGCCAAAGCTGACTGGCAGATCTCCTTGGCCCTCTGGAAGGCCCTCCTTGGCTACTCTGATGTAAAAGAATTTCTTGAAACATTGATGCTGTAAGGAGCAACAATAACGCTCTGTCTCCCGCTTTGTAAGTCTGATTCATTGAGATAACGGTGGCAGTTGTTATCCTTGTAGCCTGTCAAAGGAATACAGCTGATTTGGACTGAAAAATAACTAACCTTGACAGAGTGTTAAGGGCAAGTAATAGTCATGGGTTTGGGTCAAAAGCTGTTTTCAGTTTCAAAGTTCAATAATTAATTTGGTAGGATAGCTCAAGCTAGATTTATTTCTGCCATTCTGTAAGACATGGGAAATGTCAGAAGTTTCATAAACCATCATGATAGCTCCTACTTGGAGCTGAGAAATTATATTGTCTGAATATCTGGATTCTGTCATATAAACCAGCTTCGGAGGGAACTTGATTCTACAAATGTTTGTGGAGTTGTATGGCCCAGACAGTCCCAAGGTCAAGGTATGAGCTGCAAACAGACTTTATTAGACTGCGCCTGGCGTTGACGTGAAACTTTTTATCATTTTATTGTGATACTGCATATAATGGGGAGGTAGGGTCTAAGAAAAACTATGTTTCTGCTAAACTTGATGGTAAATGTGTGTTCTTGGTTGAATTGTATACTTGTCAAAAGAATGTGCATCACTTAAGTTGAAAGAGTTAGCAAATAACCTGTGTTTTAGGTAAGTGATGATATAAGAACATAGAGAATAGAGGTTGACAAGTCATCAGGTGTCTCAAGTGCTGGTGTTCAAAGCAGGCTGTCCGTAAATCCTTCAACAAATTGTAGATAGCAAATTGATCTGTCAGTGCTGTTGTTGCAACCGAATGTGAAAGTGAAAAGAATGTGGAACTGACTGCAGGGTGGGTAATCATGGTTGCTTCCTGCCAGTCTGGCACCAACAAACACGACTTCTGAGTACGAGTTTTGTCTCGTTCACTTGTTTAAGATTCACTCAGGTGTTTAATGTTTTACTGAGATCTTCTGACCAAACTAAAAGCTGACACGCTGAATCTCTTAGCTGATACTATTTTCATTATTTTTAGTTCAATTAACTAAACACAGGATATGGTTATAAATAATTAGAAAGATTATTCTTTACTCAGTAAATGTAAGGAGAAGGTGTTCTGTACATAGGTAATGAAATTAAATACCTTTAAAGTGTAGCTCATTCTTAAATATTAACTTATAATTGGTAGCTTTGTGGCACTGCAGTCTCTGGTATGGGTAAAAGTCGGGTAACTTCATTTGGGCACAGACTTCCTTGCTTATTTGTGTTAAGCGAGACTGGTGATTGATTACAATCCCTATGGACAGGTTCTTTAGCATTGAGTTCTAGATATCATCGTTCCGAAATGAGTAACTACAAAAAGTGTTTAATGACACACAGCATTATGAGTGGTTGGAGGGTGGTCCAGGAGAGCAATAACATCTAAATTCCTTTATTTCAGTTGAGGTGTTATGGTTCCCCTGAGCATTAAACACATATGATGCAATACAAAAATATTGTCACAGGGCTCCCTGAATTTGCAGGATAGGAACTGTCGCAAAGTATAAATAATCCCTTTCCTTGAAGGTTTGGGGTATTATTGGCAGATTTTGCTGCATAGATCATCATTGTGTATAAACTTCTCTATTAGATAATAGCAGGGTTTGAAATTGGATTAATTTGCAGAATTGTCATGCAAATAATACATATCTCACCTAATTTAACAAAACCAGAAACAAAGGGCTTGATGGGCATTTGGCTTAAGGTTTAGGAGCACAAAGTGGGTGTTAGCAGGTAAAAGGCAGAGGGGCTTGTAAGAGAAACAGAGGTTTGAATGTGAAAATCCCTTAATGTTACCTATCTTGTAGATAACCCATTGACTTTATGGTAGAATAATATTTTGTTGTAATTCTGATTCAGTGCAGTTCAGTCAGTGCTCTGTAGAGGGAACCAGACAACATAGCAGCTGGAAGGCTTTGCCTTTATATGATGCATGTTAATTCTCTCTTCCTTTGAGCAAATTTGAATCTCAGTTACAGTCAAGATCCATATACTCTGCTGGACTGGCTCAAGAGTTGGGGAAGTGTGACTCGAAGAACGTATCGCGTTGTGTGCCCTGGAGACCTCAGAGAGCCTGTCAGCTTGAGCTTTGGCCCCCTTGGCTGCTATTTGAAGGGTTTATCAATTATGTAATGCATGTGTAGTTTAGAGTAGCATAATTATGTCTCAGTTGTTGTGGAATGGCAGCCATGAAAACACTCCAGGACAAAACTAGTAATCAGATGTTGATAGCTTTTTGTTCTAGCTTTCGTTAGATGTTTACCTTATTACGTGACAAGTCATTCATCAGCACCCCTCGTATTATTTCTCTGAGAAGGTCTACTGTCTCAGTAAACCAAGTGTTATTTTCAATTCATGTGGGACTCACGGTGGAAATATCTTTATGCTCTGAGAGCACATTTATATGCAAAATTGTATTTTAATAATTTTTGACAGGTAATGAAAACTGACCGCTTACAGTCTGGTTCTGTCCTGAAGTTGTTTACAGAGGAGTACATGGGTCGACATTCACAACTTCGTGGTAATTAGGTGACTTTCTTTGACCTCTCTGCTTATTGTTTTTTAGGTTACAGTCCTCAGAAGAGGGAAAACTTACTTTTTTTGACTTTGCAGACTGTTGACAAAAATGTGTATGCAGTAGTAACGTGGAAGAAGTCATAGTTGTTTCAGAACAGTGTCTAGAGTTTTACTTCATACAGTTGTTTTGTTGTCTTTTACAGTGTAAAGGAAATGAAGATGGGGAGACAGTTATTGTTGAAAAAGACCATTTTATGGATGACTTTTTCCAACAGGTAAAGCTGTAGTTTTCAGCTCACATTAAAGACTTACAGTTTTCCCTCCTTGCCTGTTGAAGTCTGTAATTAGGTTTAACAATTCATCTACACACCACCACCCCCCAATATGCTTTGCAATGATATGCAAAATCAAATGTTGGTAACACTTTTGCTTGTTTATTTCAGGATATTTTCTGTCTTTACTGCATATAAGTGTTTTTAACTGCCTGTCGACAGGGAACTTGCATATAGAACTTTAAAATCTTTTTCATTAAGAATAGTAGCACTTAAGTTTTTGGCTATACAGAATATATTTGCTATTAAGAATACCATTTTTTCTTAAAAGAAAAAAGTGCAAGCTATCTAAATGTCAACACTTCTGCTGAGATTTCTGTCAGATACTTACAAATGTTGCAATGAAATACTTTATGATTTTTATTACCAGAGATTTTTAAAAATAAATCTTTGCCTCTAGTTATTCTGATATTCTCATTGCCATATTTCTCCTCCTCTAGGTTGAGGAACTTAGAAATAATATAGCAAAAATAGCACAAAATGTGGAAGAAGTGAAGAAGCAGCATAGCATTATCTTGTCAGCACCAAATCCTGAAGGAAGTGAGTATCACTTTTTTAGATTTCGGATGTGTGTGGCTAGATATTCTGAAATAATTTTTGTTTGGTTAAGCTATGTATAGGAATAGAATTTCAGGTGTTCAGATGCAGTGTAACACAATTTATTTAAATATTTCCATATTTACTATGGAATTAATATTTTCACTTGCCTATTGTGCCTTTTTTGTCTCATTTGAATAAATACATTTTCAGAATACTTGTTGCATCATCCAAACCTTTGCTAGCCCAAAACTTAGTTTAATATGGTATCTTGATTGTGTTTTCAGAAATTTAGGGGCTACTTGCATTTCTTTTAATTAGTGAAAATGTTGAAGTTGTCATCTGAAGCACTTACGGGAGAGCCATCATCTTCTCTTTTAGTCTTCAGTGAGGGCAAGATCCTGTCTAACACTTGCGCTACAGCCAGTTACTTTGGGGGCAGGAAGAGTTCTGTGCTGGAGTCCTATTTTTAGACACTGTAACCCCAAAGCTGAAAGTGAAGATGCACTTTCTGAATAGAGAACTCAAAAGTTTAGGGAACTTACTCAGAAATATGGAACCTGCTCCGTTCTCAACACTTCTTAATTCAAGGCATGCTTGTGTTTGTGGGCAGGGTTTAAAGAAAAGGGAAGAAAAGATGCTGAGATTTTTTGTGCAATGTTGCAATGCTAGCTTAACGTTATCTTCCTGTTGATGAAAACTGAACTTTGGATGCTAGTTTTTCTTTTCCACTTGTTTTCTTTGTTTATGGATGGATATATGTTTGTATTGTTACAAAAGATTTTGCAGACTACTTTTTGTCTTAACAATCGTATAGAGTCAATGAATCTCAGGTTTAATAAGGATTCATCCTCAGCTCATTTATCAACTTGTGTTTGTGCTAAAAATTGTTCTCATGAATGCATCTGAACTGTGCAGGAACATGGCATTGCTTGTAAGTAATGTACACTCTTGTGAACCTAGTGTCTTCACTGAACCCATTAACAGAGATCTAGCTGAGTTCTTCGTGAATTCTCTGTATAGTATTCTCCAGAAAATATAGGTAGCACATAGTAGTTATGCTAATAAGGATAAAGCAATGAGTCTGTTATAAACAACAGAACTAATGAAATGTGAGATAAATTTGTATTTTTGATAGGCTTCAGTGACCTTTCATTTAGACCACCAAATGAATATTACCCTGAAAGTGTTATGTTGAGAAAAAACGTGGAATATTTTATGACCTGGTTTAGTTGGTGATTTGTCCATACCATTTCCTGAGTGTCAGGGCCTGTCATAAGAAGCAGAAATCTGATAGTATGCTGTTACAAAAAACATATTTAAAATACTTAAAGAGTATAACGAATAACTTCTCTGAAGAAGTACTGAACAGATTTCTTTTGTGCTGAATACAATTATGAGATTGCAAGGTAGGGTTGTAGGTGGTTGCTGGCTTACTGTTATCAATCATTAACGGTTCTAAAAAAAAATATTTTTCTTTTTTAAAGGAACAAAGGAAGATCTTGAAGAATTAAATGAGGAAATAAAGAAAATTGCTAATAAAATCCGAGCCAGATTAAAGGGTAAGTTGTGAGGAGAAATAAAACTACTGTCACTTGTAATGCTTCAGGATGGTAGCAGTGTTTCAAACTTAATGCACTGCTGCTGAACATCTAAACTTTAAAAGTTCCATTGTGTGTGCATAAATTGTATTGTACAGCTCTTTAAAATAAAAAAAGAGAGAGAGAACCACCTCCCTGCCAACTAATTACAGCCCATGTCATTAACAGTATCATTCTCTATTCCTCCTTGGCAAGCTTCACCACTCATAAATACCAGGTCTCAGCACAGCCTAGTTTGTGGAACAGGACAAAGAGCTTGCTTGCTTTCAGAAATAACCTAGAAAATGAAGATGCAAGTAATTCCTCTGTGTAGAAATGTGTTCTGCAACTGAGTTGTTTTGATCATCATGTTTGGGAAAAGGATGAACTTTGACTGCAAAAAGACAGTCTCTGTGGCGTAAATATCTACGTAGGGAATTGCTCTAGAGCACCTGTTGTATTTTAAATTCAGACAAGCTAATTTTGCTGTGGCTTTCCCCTGTGAGTGAGTCTTCATTGTTTAGCATAGGTTTAGAAATATATTGAGTGTTTTAAAGTTAATAAGTTGCAATTACTATGTGTTTTTGTCCCCCTGTAAACACTAGGGTATGGTGTTTATTGTATAAACTGTACGGGTAGCCCATTTTATGAAACCTTTTGAATTTTTTCCAGAGTAATAGGAAGTAGTGTGACTCTTAAGAGTATTGAAGTAGTTACTGTGTTTTAAGATCTGTACCAATTATCAAAATTGTTTTACATCGATATTGCTGCCACCCCCCTCCTCCCCTTGAAATGTTAAACATGTCTATGGGTATCTTGTACATGAATAATGATTAATAGCTTTTACAAAGTAACTGAACTACACTATTAAATAATTATACTGAATATTGACTCATAATGTTCTTGTATTGTTCTTAGCTATTGAACGAAGTTTTGATCAGGGCGAAAATGCTAATCGGACATCAGTGGACCTCAGGATAAGAAAAACACAGGTATGATCACTTAAAAAATTCAAAGAAGATAAAAGGATTCTGGTAAATCAGAGAATTAGTTTCAGTTTTCTGAAACAGTTTCAGAACTTCACGTTCTGTTTTGTTGGAATGTAAATACCACTTTCAGTTGTTGTGCAGTAGTATTTGCTGTATAAAAAAAAATAAATGTTTTTGTTCCGCATTTTTAAATCCTCAAAAAACCAGCACTCTGTATTAGCTCACAAGTTTGTGGAGGTGATGACGGAATACAACGAGACCCAAACTCTTTTTCGAGAACGCAGCAAAGGTCGGATACAGAGACAATTAGAGATAAGTAAGTGACCTGAATACACTTTCTTTAAAGAGATGAATTGTATTGTTAGTACTTCCCTTCTTTCTTATTACTTAAAGATGGTACAAAGTGTCATACATCTTGAAGCATGTGAGGGAAAAGAAACAGCTTTATTGTATGGCATAAACTTGTTGATACAACTCTTCAGAACGCCTGTAAAGAAAATAGAGAAAACTCACTAAATTATTTATTTTGTGTTGAAAATGATTAAAGAAAATATCTTTTTCCTTTGTTTCATGTATTTCCAGTGTTGGAACTTCAAACAAAACATTAAGAAAAGCTGCTTTCTGATGATAGCAAGTGTTAGTAAAAGCCATTCCAAAATTAACATGCTAAACAGGACAGCATTTCTTTTTATGCTATGCAGTTTTTGCCGATAAGAACATTGGTTAAATTCAGCTGACATAAAGTCAGTGCTGCTGTTAGATGCATAATCATTTGTTGTCTGACTTACATTTGACTTATTTCATCATTAATTATTATGAGGAGTATTCGGAAAGGTACCTGACTCTACTCTGAACTACAGCATCTACTTCAGAAGATGACAAAAAATCCATGACATCGTGTACCTCAGATTAGCCTTTTCGAATATCTCCTGTAAAAGCAAATACGTATATTGCTGAAATAAGAAATGCAAACAGAAAGGTTGGCAGACTGCAAGAAGACTTTACTTTTCACGTGCTTCTCTAATTTGTCATTAGCCTCTTGTGCTAATAGTTCAATTCGGCATTTCAGTGAAGTTTATTGGGCAAGTTAAATTATTCTATACCCGTACGTTTGAGGGAAGGGACCCTAATGTCTCAGGTTCTTTTAAGTTCGTGTTGTTACGACCCAATTAGAGCCTTCAGCTTTTCCTCAGCACTAAAAATTTTAAAGCGGGTTTTGCAGCATTTTTCGGTATTAACGTCAGAAAGTAACAGTCAAGCTGTAACTTTTGTCTTATAGGACAGAATTGTATAAGTTATCACAGATATTCAACTTATTTTACGTGGGAAGAACAGGGATTTGATATGTAATTTTTAAAACTGTACAATACAAACCACTTGAATGTGTTGTGTAACTCATAAGATTTGCATTTGTCATATCAGCGTGATCAATAGGATTCAGTTTGCATAAACATGCAATAATAAACTACACAAATTATTAGTTCTATTATAAAAAGTAGAAGTGAAGGTACTCTGTGGGTAATCATCTTCTCTATGTGGAATATGGGTGTAATACTGTGTTGGTAAAATCAAATTTATGTAAAGATTTTATTGCCCGCACAGTGGTGGGGACTGAGTAAATTAGGTGCCAGTGTGACCTGACTGAATAGGTAAATACTGGATGTTATGTGAATGCTTTCTATCTCAAGTTCTTTCCTCTGAAGAGCACTCCACTTAACAAGGTTCATAAGTACATTGTAAATATTCTGATCAAACTCTTCAATTTGACCAGAAGAATAACACCACCAACCAGGAATTCTTTGTCATAGCTTTGAATCTACATTTGTTTTCTGACTATTAATTGATATTTTCTGGTTTTTCATATGCAAAATGGCACTTGGTGATGGCTAAACATTGTATTGTTTTATCCTGAAAAATGCTCAATACAAGAATTTGCTTTTAATTGTCATCCTTCAGGTATGGTAAAATGTTATGTTCAATACCAAATATGTGAGGTTGTGTGAAATACTGTTGTTTTTATCCTAGCTGGGAAGACCACCACTGATGAGGAACTGGAAGAAATGTTGGAGAGTGGTAATCCTGCAATTTTCACTTCTGATGTATGTAATACCAGGTTCAGATGTGTCTCTTCTATTCTGCTTCTGCTATTTAGAAGGGTGTCAGCACACACTTATTTATGTCCTTATCTTTTTGTTGTTGTTGTTCTCCCGAAGATTATATCAGATTCTCAAATAACTAGACAAGCTCTGAATGAAATTGAGTCACGTCACAAGGATATTATGAAACTGGAATCTAGCATACGGGAACTACATGAAATGTTTATGGACATGGCAATGTTTGTTGAAACACAGGTAAATTAACCAATTCAAACACATCTATGCAAGTCGGATTTTTTTTTTCTTCCAGTCTTCCTCTTTGATATATGCAGAAACAGTTGCTCATATTCAGATAATACAGACTTAAGGTGTTTTTTGACTGTGGTTAGAATATATGAAAGTTAATCACTAAAGGTTTTTTGTTTTATTTTAGACAAATGTATAATCTAGATATACTCACTCAGCTATGGATAACAAAGCATAGACTTTTCAGTTGGTATGCTTAATATTTTGTTCAACACGCTTACATCGCAATATGCTTGAACGTGTTGTGCATGTTTTAAGAACAACTCTCTCCTGGAATGTTGGATAATATCTTGGGAATTTAGGATTCTCACAGACATAGTAAAAGACTACTGTGGTGGAATAAAATGTGCGTTAGCAAGGATGTATGCACCTTGCACATAACACAAAGGTATGATTGCTGTTATAACTAACATAAATATAAAGGGATTGACAAGTCATTCAAGTTGTCTCTTGTGTTCATAACCCTCGTCTTGACAGGTACATAAATTCATTCTATTTGTAGTGTCTGCGTACCAATTACCTGACAAAAATATTTTTAACTTCTGTTCTTAAAATTTTTTGATTTATGCAGGAAAGTGAAAGGAATAGTGTTCAGGAGAGAAACTTTTCTGAAAAGGACTATTTTTTTAAATTGGGTTTTGTTCTAGAAGTCCTGTGTTGCTTTGATATTAAATACATAGCCAAGACAAATTGGTAGCAGTTTTCTTTTGAATTAGAAATGAATGAAAGTTACTTGTGCATCATTCTTTAATGCTTTGCTGTTTACTGCTGCTGATTATTTCTTCTGATGGACAGAAACACAGGTAATAGACTTATTGCAATTTTTCACCAATCCTCCGTTTCATTACCAAAAGTCATTCATCATAAGTAATTAGATTTTTTTTTGTGTATTGACATTCTAAACCCTCAAGTTCCCTGAGGAACTTTTGAAGTTGCTATTATATGTGTGTGAGTTCTTAGATAACTGTTGAACCTTGTGTCAAAATAGTCAATATCCTTTCCCACTTCAAGGCATGTCAGAGATTTCTGACCTCTTTAGTACATCAGTTTTAGTTTTGGCTGTTAAGACATACCTCCCATTCAAAGGTGTGTTTTTAAGTGTTCAGTATTTGTTCCTGCAAAAGGGAGAAATATGCCTGCCCTGCCCATGAATGTTCATTGTTTGATTAGAAATTTGAGGCATTGCTTCTCATTCCCATTTTGCTTTACACGTCAACATAGAAAAAATGTCAGCCACTAATCGGTACATTATTCACTTCTTTAAAATAATCCTTGATGTTCTATAGCCTTTCTTCTCTTAGGCTCATTAAACAAGGATCCATGATAAAATTTTTTTCTTCAAAATTTCATTTTAAGGGTGAAATGGTCAACAACATAGAAAAGAACGTGATGAATGCATCAGACTACGTGGAACATGCAAAAGAAGACACAAAAAAGGCAGTTAAATATCAAAGTAAAGCACGAAGGGTATGCTATCTTTTTGTAATTGTGCTAGTCAGTATATTAACTTAGCACATTATGAAGTGACCTTCGATTTTAGTTGATTTTTGATGTTGTATTCAGTCCTTCAAGGTAGAATTAATATATGCATTTTAGTTTTTGTAGTTGTGATAGTTAAAATTAGATTTGGAAATGTTGTTAAAAATTAGTGTGTGACAGAGGAAGATTTACGAAAGGATTTTACAAACAAGCAAGCAAAACCCCACAACCCATAATCCGGAAGAAATCAGAACATTTACAATGTGAGTTAATTTGCTATAGTTAATATTAAAAATTTATATTACCAATAGAGAGCAGAAACTTCTTTTACTACAAAAACGGATAGGCAATTCACGCACAGCGAAGGCCATGTTCACAATTTTCCATTTAAAAAGCTGTCGTTAGAGTGTGAAAAGCCCAAAAGAAGAATTAATATCTTATGCTAGCAGATAAATTCACAGGTTTTTTTTTATCATCATGATACCTTAAATTATTTGGACTCTAAATAAGCTTAAAGGTTTTTAGATCTTCGTCACTGGTAAATTTACCTGGATTTGTAGCTATAAAATCACCATGCTAGCAGGAAAAATAAAATTACTGTTTTTGCTGAAGCGGGCTTGCTTTTTTAGAATACCATCTGTAATTATTCTTTTTACAGATAACTACTTTTGTACTGTTGTAAAAGTATAGATTACATAGGGGAGTCTTCCCTCTGGAAAGTGTATGACGTTAAACTATGACATTCAGTCTTGTGGAGGAATGGAGTTCAAAGTGACGTTCAGGCATTTTCCATTGGTATGGAAGCTCGCTTTGTGTTTCGATATCTTCCCATCAGAAAGCCAAATAATGTATTCTGCAAGCAAACTACTAAATTTATTTTTATATTTTGTATTTTGTAATTGTATGATTGCAGAGTGAACAAAGTGTTCCTCTGACATTATAATTCCCCCTTTTGAGGTGCAATTTTTTGAGGCTTTTTATGGCAAGCTGGATTTGAGGGAGTAATAAATCTTTATATAGATAGACAGATACCTATATATAGATAACACAACTGTTACATTTTTAAAAAATTGCTGAAGTGTCAGAAGAACGTATTTAAGTGGTGGTTTTCTAATCTTTGACAATTATGTAGGTATTAATCACATTAGTTTACCTGTAAACACTGTTTTAAAATGTTTATTCTTATGCATGCAAGAGTATACAGATAAATTTAACTCAATTTGAGAATACTTCAAGCTTTTATAAAAATGAGTGTGGATTTAAAAACTGATTGTTTTAAAAATTGAAAATAAATGCAAGTCTTAATGGGCTTAATATTAAAATAATAATACCTTTTTTTGACAGAAATTGTGGATAATTATCGTTGTTTCATTGGTGTTGATTGCCATAATTGGTCTAATTATTGGTTTGTCTGTTGGTGTTCGGTGATGCTTGGATAATCTCAGCATGCATGACTTCCTGCCAGGGTGGCAGTAAGTAACTAATCAACTAATTTTGCTCCTGTTTTGCTCTGCCAACTTGTATTGTTCTACTGACCCTTAATATGTGTACAGTTAGTGTGGGGGGAGGCTGGAGATGCATCGGTGTATCTTCCCTATCTGCATGCTACAAAAGTGCTACGCATGTGAATATTGAAAGCTGACATCTAGTGGTAAGCTGCTAAATTTACAGAATGCAATCACTATGCAAGCCTCAAACACAGAAGTGAGACCAAAAAAATCTGTTTATTGTCTCACAGTCCTTTGAATTTTTTTTATACTGAAAGTTCACACTGGCAAAGAATCTGCACTAAGATATTGAATACTAGTTACACTTGAACTTTATCTGATGGGGTTTTCTCTGGTTTTAAGTAGAGCTTTCATAAAAGTAGATGTCTGCAACCATGAAGCTGGCTATCGTGCCTTGCAGAACATCCTAAAATTTCTGACTTTGAAGCTGTTTATTAATACTAGACTAAATGAAACAGTGGGAAATAACAATGTATTTGTAAAAGGAAGTCTGCAAAGCTTCCAGCTGAAATTTTAGGACATTGAGAATTCTGGAAGTTTTCAGATTTTTGCTGTACTAACCTACCATTTCTTGTTAAGATGATACCTAGCCATGCTAAGTAGAAAATAGCAGTTAACCCTTCTGAGTCCAACAGAAACTCAACTTTTTACATGTAGTATCTTCAAACTGTATGTGAAGTGCTATGAGTGGGATGTCATTCCAGACAGCTAATCAAGAACTCAGTTTTTTGTACTAACACTCTTTTAATATTGAAGGTTTTAATTTTGATGTTACAGTTTCTTATCAGCTTTGGCTTATGGGCAGATAACAGCATTTACTGTATCATTGCTTATAGTCAGAAATACCAGACTTAATGTCAGATTTTGATGCATTTACATAGAACCCATCTCTCTTCCCCCCCCCAGCAACTCTTCTGAACTATTATCTACACAGCGTTTTACTGAGTTGCACTGTGTGCAGTTGTAAAGATTTGAGCAGGCTACAAATATTTATCCAAGGAGGGTGGCAGTAAGCAATGTTACTCTACTTAGACTTGACCTTGATAAGTAAATGTTCACTGTTGCGTCTCTTTCTATATATAGTGATATTTACAGAAGTTGGGTATGAGTAATAACAATTATTCTGTGAAGCAAAATACAGAAATGTTACACAATAGCTCTATCTTGTAACTATTGTTACATGTATGTTAGAAAAGAAAGACTAACAATAAGAGATCATAGCAATAAGTATTCTTTAGAAAGAAAACCCAAACGCTTAGATTAGGTATCAGTATTATTAGTTCTCTGTGGCTATGCATGTATTTGAACAGTTCTGTATCTGACAAGGTATTTCAATCTCAACTTTTCTCTCTTTTTTTTTGCAGAAATTGATGTTCATAATTATATGTGTAACTGTATTGCTTCTGATACTTGGGATTATCCTAGCAACAACACTATCATAGTAAGCACATGCAAGAGTTATGAACCTTCAGAAACTCAAAAATACATCTTCAGTAAAACCAAATCTTTTTTAATAAATGATGCCTTACACTGTTCCGTGATGATGACCTATCACTAATGGTTAAAATGAAAACAAAATCACTCTTAATGTTTACTTATAAATAAAGATCAGAATGTATTAGGGTATGCATGGATTTTCATCATAAACTATACATTTGTAAGACTGAAACTTGCTCTTAATTGTTATGAACTAAAGTAATTTAGGATTTTTTTAATATCTCAGTGTTACGAACAGTTTAAATAGGGAGTTGAGAGAGTTTTGACTGTTTGGCATTTTTTGCAATTGCTAATATAATTCTAATCATGAATTTTAGTACCTTACCAGTGCTGCTTTTGTTAGCACTCTTGTGAACATTTTTATGAGATGTAGCCTTGTCTTCAAGTGTATTGATTATTTAGTCACCTTAACCTATCTAAGCTTTATACTTAAAAGTTCTTTCTCCAGCAAGTGCTAAAATATTTTATCCTGAAAAGACTACTTATTTAACTGACTGCCTATTGCATTACACTTGAGAAGGGGGGAAAAAAAAAGCCTTTTTACACTTTCCAGGTTTCTAGATTTTTTTTTCTTTCAACGTGACTAAGGTTAATTGCTTTAAAGATTTCCTTGCCTTTATAATGAGTAAGTTAGTTGCAGCATTTCTGGTAGAAGAATGCGGTAATAAAGCACACCAAATTTGAACTTGAGCAGATCATTTTACAAATAATCCTTGAGCAAAGGAAACTGAAGGATCAGTTTAACCTTATTGTTCATATGGATATGACAAAAATCACACATTTTCTTTATAAAGCCAAGTCAAGGTTTTTTATTCGGAAGCTTGCTAATATTGATTTGTGAACATAGCACATAGGGATAAACTCCCTCAGAAAAGTTTGAAACATGATGCAAACTAAGACACTGATTTGTTGTGACATGTCTGTGTTACATAACATACATGAAGTGTTTTAGTGCATATATATCTGTTGTAATGCTAGCTTGCAAGACTTGAAAGCTCGAAAGACTTCAGATGTAACCAAATAACTGCATTTAACGTTACTAGTTATTTTTGTATTTTGTGTGTAAAGTATTTGTAACTTGAATTTTTGACTTCTCTTTGTTTAAGAATATCCATGTAGATATGTAGATATATTTACACTGTAAAAGAATTAGAGGAAAGTATAATGTGTGCCTTTTTAAACACAGTCTAAAACTACACTTGTCAATGTTTTCAAATACTCAACTACAACGTTAACTGCAATAACTCAATCCTAAAAGGTTAGAATCCTTAAACTTCTGTTTTGTTGAAAGTGAGATTGAAGTTGCTCGGTAAACTATAATTCAATCTGACGTAATGAAATTCAGCAAAGTTTACAATTTATAATGTGTGTATGAATATTCCTGCTTTGCTGTCCAAATATACTGTGAACGTACTAGAGCTATTCAGATGTCAAACATGTTTAATAAAAAGAAAAAACATTGCTCTTTTTGCAAGTCAGACATAAAGAAGTCGCTTGAGAAATTTTGGCTTCATTAATGAACAAATTTTTTTACCTCTAAGTCCAGAACACTCACTGATGTTTGTGAGGAAGTTTACATGCAAAGTAAGGAAAAATTGGTTGCCTTAGTACTTGTTCTAGGTAAAATATATCTTTATTCTATAGTTTTCTAGAATTTTATCAGTAAATATTATTTATACAGACACAAATTAAATTTGGGGGAAGAAAATCAGTTCTGCTGTTTAACAGATGATTACCTAAAATGACCCCCCAACATCCTGGCACGTTGAATTTTTTTTATTTATAATGCAATAATTTGCCCATCAAGACCAGAAATTTGAATAGGTCACTCTGTACTTTTTACTTGTTGCTATATAGCTGCCTCAATGAGTTTGTTTTGAAACAAAACTTGTTTTTGACATGAACCTCTTTGTTCTGTTAATATTGGAGGGGAGTAAATCTCTAACCTATGCACTAATAAATTTATCTAAGCAAGTGTCTAGTGCCTGTTTTTATATTCATGATGTTTTTGTGGCCTTTGTGAATATTTCCAGTACGTGTTTGAATAAGGCTGGTGTGTTTTTACAAGGACATATTTCAAACAACCAATACCTAGGTCTTAATACTGTATGTCCTGAAACTTTTTACCAAAAATGTAGAGATGATTGAAGTAGATGCGGAGATAATTGTGATGACATTCATAGGATTTATTAATTTAAACTATGGCCATGGAACTTTGTTTTAATATTAAACTTGATAGACATGGGAATTGTTTATTTTAATAAAGTTATTAATGTATTTTCAAAAATTCCTCATAGAAGCACGTTGCTCACAATGCAGAGTTCAAATAACTTCCTCTTACCTTCCTACCCCAGCACTGGGAATTCTGGAATAGGCGTGGGGTTCTGATGGACAGGTGGTAACTGGAGTCATGGCGCCTGTGCTGGTGCTGAAGCTTCATTCCGATGGCCGCTCCGCCAGCTCTTTGGTGCGTGCCTAGCTCGGCCTGCTCGGAGCCAGCGTGGGCCTTCGTACGGCCAGTGCTCTCGCAAACGCAATACGAGTGTCCGTAGGGTGCTGCAAAGGGCGAACATTGCTTGTGCTCTTCTTGCTGCGTGGGGGCTTTTCTGGTGAAATTTCAAAGAAAGAATGCCCAAGGTTTCATTTGTTTTCGAGTCAGTGCTATCTTTGTACAGAAATAGATTGCCATTATAACTTTTGAACAGTCGAACGCTGATGAGGATAGTCACGCAGAGCTAATACCAAAGCATGCGGAAGCTGGGACTTGGCCTACTTAGGAGTAACTGAGATAATTGAGCAGTGATGCTTAGTTCAGTCTTTCTTTGTGGTTTTGGGAAAACTGGGTTGGAGTGGGAATGTTGAACTCAGCAATTAATAAGGCAAACTTGTCCATAAAGGCAAACCAAGAAAGTAAAATCTTAGCATAGGGAAAATGTTACATGGGTGCTGTTACAATGATTGTACAGCCAAACTGCTCAGACTGTTCTGTGTTTGTGCGGTGTGTCTGCTGCTGCTCACGGTGGTACCTTGCTGCCTGTGGAAAAAGCACCAAACCTGAACATAAATGAATTCAATAGAATGGACTAAAGCCGTTCCAAAAAAAATCTGTCTTTATTCTGCCACTGTTCGCTCTGTAGTGTAAAACACAGAACAGACACTTCTAGGCAATGCAGGATTTGTGTAGTGTAGCATTATGTGAGTTTTGATGAATACAAGCCAGATTAAATAAAATTTAGAAGACAAAGGGAAATTAGGGAACTGCTGCCTGTGAAGAAGGATGTTCTTCTGTATAAAAATGATATTATATTAAGAAAACCCACCCTTTCAGACAGTTGTGCTTAATGTGGTTTTGAGACAACAGTTTGGACGTGGGTTGTTTTTTGGGGTGTGAATGGGGGTTTAAAGACTTAAGTTACCTGATGTTAAATTTGATTTGATGCATTCATGTGGCATGTATGCAACTTCTGAAAATAACCATGGCATTCGTCCTCCTCCCGCAGTCAGCGGGGCAGCCGTTGCACCTGCGAATGGGCTCAGCCTCGCCTGTCATGTACAGTAATCGGCTCCACGGTTACGCAGTGCTGTTCGCAGCTTCTGCTAGCTGCTGCCTGTCTCGAACATGCAAAGCCCTGCTGCCAGTAGTAAAGCACTTACAAATGAGCATTTTGGAATAAAAAGAGCATTTTATAAGCACTTGTAACTAGGTTCTGAAGACCAGAAGTACTGCTGGAATAAAGGTTTTTACAAAGGGAATTAAATAGAAATGGTAAGTAGTTGCAAAATAATTGTGTTAATGTGTTGTAAAGAATGATTGTTTTCATGAGCTGCATTTGAATCCGTTTTACTGCAAGTAGGAGCAAAGAAGGATTTTGATGTTCAAGAGTAAATAGTTCTTAGAAAATGGCTAAGTTATAATACAAATAGCTAACAATATATAGCAGACTTTGTGGGCTGGGCAGAAAACAAGGATTATTTTGCATACAAAATTATATTTCCTGTATCCACACTGTAGAGAGAACATGAGACTACTGGGTCAGCTCGTGCTAGTTACTGTCAACTGAAAGTACAGCGAGCTGGAGCAACTCCGTTTAGAGAGTGTCAGAATGAATACGGACTCAGCGGAGGTGCCATTTGTTTAAGAGCTCACTTGATAGTCCTTTTATGGAATCTTAGAGAAAACAGAGAGCCAACTCCAATACATATTTGTCAAGGTTATTTGGAAGTACTGCACGGAACTGTTAACTTTCTGTAGTTACAAGATTTTCACCTTCTTGAGTCTGCTATTATATAGTCTTCATCAATGTTTCTGACATTGGGTAAGTCTGTTAAAGGAAATGTCTCTAAAATTTCTGAAATGAGATGTGGAGGCTCGTAGAGGAGAAGGCATAGAAGCATTAATGTGTGTATAATAATATCGACAGCTTGTTGTAAAGAAATCTTTGGCTTCTTTTTTAAGCTTCCTCCTTTCCTGAATTGTGACAGGAGCCTGTGGTGAACATCTATATGTCATAGAATCAGAGAATTACTTGGGTTGGAAGTGATCTCTGCAGGTCATCAAGTGCACCCTCTTTCTCAGAGCAGTGTCATTGCTGAGATCGGACCAGATTCGCGTATGGTTCTGCATCACGGAATGAAACATCTTTGATTTTTGATTAACTGAATCTTTTAAATATAAACATGAATTAATTTTGTTTAAAAAGCAAAACTTTTTCTGTTGTAATTGTTTGTATAGTAGAACAGTATCTCTTAATATTCTATGAATTAATGGAATTGTTTTTCTATAGGAAGTCCATCAAACCAAATAACTTTTTGCTAGTCTAAAAAGTCATAAGAAGAGAATCTGGCCTTGAGAAGAATTTCTTCCTTGGCCTGCTTGTGGAATAAATTTCTGTTTGTTAGACTAAACTTAAAATATATGACGTTTAGACAAGGGGTAGGGGGCGACTGGCTGTATTTCACAACAAACCAGACAGTGGTTTCTTCACCGTGAGTCGTTTCATGCTACCTGCAACAGGGCTTTGTCCAGTCAGATGCTGCTCAGTGGAAATGAAAGAGTTGCAACTGTTTGAAAACCTGTTCAGGGCTTTCCTTGGCTCCCGTTTGTAGGTCACTGGAATCGAACGCTCATCAGAGCCATTACAGAGCTGCTCTGCTTACGTGTAGAACTGGAAGATTAAGTCCTAGTTCGTCCGAGTCCCTGGAATGACTTGTCTGAGACCAGACAGGGTCTGTGTGGCAGAGCACACTGTTTGTACGCAGGTGCCCGTTCCAGCCTACAAGACTGTCTTCGCCGTTGGTGTGGGCCTGAAACAGTGTTAAAACACTCCTGGGAAACTTTAAAAGTTCACTCTGTGTTTACTCTTATTGTAAAAAATTTTACACGGGGTTTATGTTTTGCCATCTTTCTAAACAGTAAAACTTCATAAGCTTTTTATTTGAAAGAGGCATCTGTATTTTGAGATAATTTTAGCCAGTAGAAGGAAATACCTTTAAGATTTTGTAAGATTGGCAAGTAACTCTGCTACAGCTGTGGTATTTTTTTTTCAGAGCTGTCTGGCAGTGTTGGATTGCGTCGCTCTTCTCTAGAACCTGATTAAGTAGTGGATGTCCAAATTGGTGAAGGCAGCTTTAACATGTTGGGTTTCAAAGTGCTTTACAGAAATTCACAACCCTGTTGTGGAAAACCTTGTTTGCACTTTATAGATGTGGGAAATGATGCTGGGAAGAAAGTTGAACTGAAAGAACTAGTATTGACACCTTAATTTTCTGCATCTTGTTCTTTGAATATTAAAATTTTGGACCATGTATAACCCTTAGCAGTCGTGAGTTACATCCAGTGCTGTAAATGAGGCCTACATTTGGTTCCTGGTAAAAGTGACAAAGGATTCCTACAGCAGAAGAGAAGCTGCCATCGCAGCCTTGCACTCCAGCATTTGGAGTATCTGGGGAGCAAGAGACGCCCTGTCCTGTGGGAACAGCAGGGTGCGGCGGGGAGTCTTTTCTCTCGGTGGTTGTAATCCTGCATCAACGATGCATTCAGAAGTGACAGAACCCTTTACTGTTAGTCCCATTCCTTCAGTGGTCTGGAAGAATGCTGCTTTGCTTCAAAGTTCATCTTCTAAACAATTTTATGTGGTTGGTTTAATAATCTCAATCAGCATTTCTCTCTGCAGAGCTTTTTATGAGGGTTTTCCGGGAGTACCCTTCACACCAGGAACCTGGCCACAATGTAGATGCTGTGCGTTGGCTGGAATAGCGACTGACTTGGCAGGCTGGCTTGTGTTCTGTCGCTGCTGCGGAACCGCAGGCTGCTGGCCATGACAGGTGCTATCTTTTGAAAGCATGGCTAAACCCTGTTCTGTTTTTAATTTATTGCTAGGTCTTATACTGGGAAAGTGGAAGGCAAATCCTTTGAAGGCTGACTATGGGGTAGACAAAACCATTTCAATTTAGAGCTCCCTCACAACCTTGTATATTTAATGGTGTAAATTTCAGCTGGATAGAAATGCTCTCAGAAAACACAATGAACTCCAATTTTATTCTTTCAGGCCATTCCCTGGGATTTCTGATTTAAGCACAGCTAGCAATCTGGAACTGAGTCTAGGGAAAAGATCTGATGCTTGGAATCTCTGTAGTGTGAGCAATTAAGCTACAGTGCCCTCTGCAAAATCAACTTAAAGCTCCAAACAAAATATTCCCAACAGCTGCCTTGGCAAAAGCAGGTCTCTTGACTTTAGGAGTTTTACGTTAAAGGGTAAACCTCGGATGAGTAGGGGAGTAGTCTGGAGAATTGTACTCTTGAAACCATGTTGGGTCCAACAGCAGGCCTGCTTGAGTTGATGCTTGCTGTGCATCTTCTTCTAACCAACTTTTTCTCCTAAAGCGTCACAGGCAGCGGCACCGGTGCGTCGCTGGAGCATCCCTGCTGCAGCCAGGTGTGGGGATGGTCAGTTGACAGGTCTTTGCAGGTCGGTGTCGGTGAGAGGAACTGGAAGTTTTAAGGGAGAGGCGTTTGAGCTGAAGGAGAAAACCTTGTATCTTCTACATTTACAGCAAATATTGAAGGACCTTTGACATCTGCGGAAGCCAGACACGACCTTACCACTATAGTCATTTTATTAAACAAAAAACCCCAAACCAAACACAAAAAAACCCCCAACCCTTGTAGGAGGGTTCGTTTGGTTTTGGGTTTTTTTATTAATTCTGAATGAAAAGCTTAGTCACTGATAAATGCATGGGAAAGATCAACAAGAAACAGATACAAACCAATGAAGGCAGTATTAGTCAGTACTGATTATGTTTTTTTAATTGAAGTTTATTAATGTGAACTACCTACGTCACCTTCAAAAATGAGCAAATTAAGTCATCTATATAGGTGGGGGAGGCAAGGAAACATTTTGAAGGTGTAAATCCATATATACTGGATAAGGTTAATTCTGCTTAGCTGATTTTGTAATGGACTAATGCCTCCTGTGGGCATGGAAATGCATTGAGTTGCTCATGTTTAAAAGGACCGATTTGCACACAGGTGGGTAAAGCTTCAAAACAATTTGATTTCAGTGTCAGTTTGGGATACATACACCTTTAGCAGAGTGGTAGTCTGACTTGTTTAGAAAGTAGTTTATTGTTGCTGTAAATGTAAGTGAAGCTCAAGCTCTCAGGCCGAAGCATTCATGTTTTGTGATTAGCTAAACACAAGGNGGGGAAAAAGAGGTGAGCTGTCCTGGGGCATTACGTTTCAAGCTGTGAAGTATTGACAGCTGAAGGCACCACGTGAAGGTGCATCTGCAGGTAGACAGCTCTGGTTGAGGTGGTTTTGCCTCACAAACAAGGAAGCCAATGGAGAGTTAACCGTCAGATCCTCTTGTTCGGACTGAAATAGCATTATATGTTTAGTTTTAAACCATAATCATTAGAATACGGCTTAACAAAGACTATTAAGTTCGCAACATTGATGTCTCCTGCATTCTCTACAGGAGTACCATAGTCTGGCAGGTCAATAGTGCAATATGGCGGGAAAGGAAGAGCACTGGAAGTTGCAGGAAAACCAGTCCCCGCCTCCCAGCCTCCTGTGGTGAGGGCCTCCTGCAGGGTTGCTCTCCAGTCCGGCCTTTGCCACCACGCAGGCACTGCTTGTAAATGCTGACATGGCAGAAAAAGTGGGCAGAGGGGAAGAATGCTTGATGAGATTTGAGTATATTTTTTTCGTGTTAGCCCAGTTAGCAGTACTCAGCTTCTGACAGTGACTGAAAGACGAGAAAGAAGTAAGATTCCTTTCCCTGCAATATTCACATTTTTTTTTCCTTAAAAAAAAAAAAAAAAAAAA
>Ga0065711_1036108_pt1 | contig 21447 bp, 10 predicted proteins | sample Hoacrofraction12_FD_59098 | JGI IMG/M metagenome (GOLD analysis project Ga0065711, IMG submission 59098) | Hoatzin crop microbial communities from Cojedes, Venezuela - Epithelial fraction 12 v2 (version 2) | ecosystem: Host-associated > Birds > Digestive system > Esophagus > Crop | place... | reverse complement strand
TTTTTTTTTTTTTTTTTTTTTTTTTTGCTAAGTTAATGAAGTATTTTTCGCTGTTCTGATAGCGCAGTGCCAAGAAGAAAGGTGTAAGCTGGATTTTCTTTCTGTCTATCAGCTGAAATTTGAAAGGTTTGTGCACGTAGCAATGTATTAAAACAACTACAAAAGTAGCTGAAAACAGAATCTTACTCTGGATTTTCTACTGAAAATAATTCAATAAGTGAAAAAATTCAGCATCATGAATTTTTGCTCAGATGTGTTAGGTAAAGAAGTTGCCTATGTATAATGGGGAACAGCACTTAGGCAGTCATATCGAAATTACTGGTCATCTTGGTATAAAAGGATGCGTATTCAGTCCTATGCTGTTTTTTTTCCTATAATGTGTGGAGGAATTTCATTAAGAGTTGCGAAAACAAGTTGTCCATGCCAATTTTAAGGACAAAATTAAGCATGACTAGATTAAACTAGCAACTTACACTTGTCTTAACTTGTCATCATTAACTTACTTAAAATTCAGTCCAGTGAGCATAATAACATTATATACTGCATCCTGATGAAAAAAAACAAAAAACAAAACCAGCTATCTTCTCTTGAACTCTCTAAAGTCTTCTGATAATATAAACTCATGCTGAATCAAGAATAACTATACAATGTTTTACCAAAACATTTGCACTGTGTGTACTACAGCTTTTCTGTCTAATGCTTACTGAAGAAAAGCTGTATATTAAATCTAAGTTAAGCTAAAGTAGTTCTTTTTGTTATGATATCTTTTAATTTTGAAGATGGTAGCACCTATATAGCTTCTATGGAATTGTTAATGGATATTTTGCGTAGTAAAGCTTATTAAATATAAACTGAAATGTGTATCAGGAACTATTGTGGACAAGATAAAATACTATGAAGTGGTCTTGTTAAAAATGTGATTGTGACCACCACATATTAAGGTGCTAAATGACACATCAAGGATCATCATGGCAAAAGGCAGAGATCTCAAAACATGCCCAGAATATTTACTGAAGTAAAGAAAGCCTCCTGACTCGGGAACTTCTAGTAAAGGGAGATGAAAGCCTTCAAAGAAAGGTGCTGGCATTTATACCTGTGCTTGTGCAGCTGTGTTTGTAAAAGAGTTGGAAGTATTTGCTGCATCATTCTAAGATTACGTTTGTACACCATGCTTATACAGGAGTATTTACTGCTTCATGTTGAGAGGCATCAGCTGTCTTCATGCTAGTCCCGGCTTATGTTTTGACCTCCTTTCATGCATCGCCATTAGTGTTTGACTTGAGCTGCCTGTTCCTTATGACACAGTAACAAACTAGAGGTGAAAATCTGTTGAAGAAGCAGCATTTGAATTGGATGGGCAATCAGAAGTGGAATGAAGCCTGTTACACGTCTAAAACCAATCCATGAAAATACTTCCAACGGGGGGAGGGGGAAGGGGGAGCAGTAGCTGTCACTTTGACTTTTACTACTGCCTGCCTCCATCTAAACCAACACTTCCAACTCCTTATCCCTCTTTGACGCTTTTCTTTCTATGTCTTGTGCTGTATTTATACTGCTGAAAACAGACCTCAATGTTTCACTAAAATCAGTTGCTAATCCCCTACTACTGGGAAGGCTCTGAAAGCTGAGGCAAATACCATGAGAGCAATGTCATCACCTTGCATTCCAGCAAATGTATTCATTTGTATGCCCAAACCTGCTGTCTAATCGCTTCTGAATGAGCAGAGAAATCACCAGCTGTCAGGCTTGATAATCTAAAAAGAAAAAAATTTAAAAGTTTGCAAATGAGTTGAAATGTGTTTCTTTCTTCCCCCCATGAAATATGTGACATTGGAGCCTATGAGTGAGTTACTATGCTATTTCTCATTGAAGAAAGTGTGTGTCTGTATATATATTTAAAAAAGAATAAAAATTGGGATTTGCATTCCTGATACATGGGGTCTTCATTACTCTTTGTACACAATACTATCGTCTTTATATACCGTGTTCTGCATATGTGTAAGATATCTGCTGTAGAGATCTGAAACAGCCAAGAACTTTAAGTCTGCCCCTGTTAATTTTGAGTCTTCTACTCCTAGCTGCTTAAAATAAAAACAGAACATAACTACATATTTTTTAACTTCAAAATAAGCAATGCATGGGAAATTTTAGAAATCTTGAAAAAGTTAGGTCAGGCAGGTATTGAACTCAGTTTGTCAGAACCGAAGTATTTCCTCATCTCTGTTTTTAGCATTAGATAGTTCCCAGAAAAAAAGAAAGAGCTTTTATATTGTAGATGTCTCTACATCTACAAGATGAGACTCCTACTTTTTTGCTGGGATGGAGATCTGTGTTTTAGACCTGTGCCTCAAGATATTGAACTGTAATCATATAAAGAAATTGTAAATGAACAGCTACAAAAAAGCATTAAAGGACAAAATGGGTGGGTTTTTTAAACAACAAGCAGACTTCATTAAAAGTTGAAGCTTTAAATTAAGGAGTAGAATAGGAGCCAACTTACATTCTTCCAGAGCACCTCAAACGTCCTGTGATCCCACCCAGTAAATGTCCTTCCTTGTTTTATTCTTCCGACTCACACTTCTCAGACTGAATCTTATCCAGCTGGCATTGCCTGTCCGGGCAGAAGACCCATGGTATCTACTCCAACGCTCGGGCAGTTAGACTGGTGGGTTATAATCACAGGCCTGGTGATTTACAGGTTTCTCTGTGTGGGAAAGTTACTGCTCAGTGAGCTGAGGTTTGAATTTACAGTCCTGCTAGCTTATTCCACTTCTTTTTTTAAATGCACTTGTGAACAAGCTCATTTGAAAGTGAACTTCGAGTACTCAGAGCAGGTTACCTGACAATTTCTTTAGCTATAAATTCTAGCTTCAGTTTGAAAAGGGGTGGCTGCATTATTTTTTTTTTTATTGGTAGACAAATCAAATTTTCTTGAAACATTAATTGCAATTTATGTTTGTAGTTTTATTCTATTTAGTTAACCCTGTCACTGTTGCTACTGTTATTAAGGTACATGAAAAAAAAAAGCCAATGAAAAATAAATACTATGGAAGTACTACAGAACAAAGGTGAAGTACAGAAGTAAGGGCTACAGTATGACCTGAGTTAGCATTTTACCTGGGTTCTGCTCTAAATGTGATGACAATATGCCTTAAGCACAAATGGTGTTGTTGCTTGCTCTGATGAGGTACACATCCTATAATTGTTTGACCATTCTGCATATACTGCAACATTATGGGTGTGTGTCTTTCTCATCAGCACTGTGGATATTGGGGGAAAAAACATCCTATAAAACAGAGCAAAAAAAGTGACTTACATAGTTAATGGGAACCGGTAAAAGGCTAAGAGACAGAAGATCAAGTAGCTCCATGAGAATGCAAAGTGAGTCCTATGGACCAGCTTGGACGGAGGCTTCCTTGAAGGAGTTTTTGGTTTCTTTGTACAAAGACTGGTGTTTTTGTTGTGTCAGAAACCATCTGTAATTATTTAATACTACTAATTTCCTCCAGCTTCTGCAAAGACAAAACTGCCTTGTATGTCTTAAAACACATAGGCTTCTCATTTAAGATTTCATTTGAAGCATTTCTTTGTCCTAATTAATCTGTAAATAGGGTGTTGTAATACTTGCTTACACTCAGCAGAGCCGCTGCCACTACTTTCAGGTTCTTTAATGAAAGGCACCCTCCTTGCAAATTGATTTATGAATTTTCAGAAACTTCTGGGTGTGTTTTGTGACAGAGTTCATGTTAGTTTGCCAGCCTATTGCCCTTGTAATGTGAAGCTTCTAAATGTTGGATGTGGATTCCTAACAAACGTGTGCTTATTTTAGAGTTAACCTATGGCATCCAGTTGTTTTCCTCTTTATCCACTTTTGTTGTTAGACAAGAATATTCCTGAACTCTTTGGAGCAGATAGCAATGCCAGTTAATGACAATAAATATCCCAAGTTCACAGGTAACTTTTTACTCCATCACTCGTTGCTACTTCTAAAAAATTTTAATATTGTTGATAAGGTGAACTCCAGGTCCAGTGATCAAAGGAGTACAATTATATGCAAATTGTGAATTTTCGGGCTGCCTATGGACACATGGTTGAATAGCTGTGTTTTGTAAGCACTGTAGTTACCCCAGCTTTCCACTAGATGACACTTTCACCATAACAATTCAATCTCAATTCACATATTTTCTGATTCTTTCCTTTATCCCCTGTTGAGCTGTCATTTTGTTTTCCTTTTTGTTGAGAGGATTCCTTGGATGCTCGATTACTGTGACTTCTCTATTGTTCTCCGATATATTAGTGATGCTGTGGAACTGCATCAGTGCCGTTCACAGGTGTTGTTTCTGTGACTGTGATGCCCTGCTCTTCAATCCTTGCCCTTTCCTAGTGGCATAATGGACCATTGAAAGCTATGAAGATTTCAGAGCCTTAGCAGGCACACCACTTGACTTTGTCAAAGCTCATCATATGTCAGTCTATTGTAATGCAAGTAATATAAAAAAAAATAAATTGTAAAAGGTAAATGTAGTCTGTACTACTGTAAGTACCAATTACTCCAGAAATTAAAAAAATCCTTTCCAAACTATTATTGCATAGATGCTTGTACAGTAAGGGCCAAAGTCAAGGTCTTTAGAGAAACTTAATAACCTAAATGTCTTAACTTCTGGAAGTGCCTAAATCCTCACAAATGTGCTGTCCTGCAGAATGTTCAGGCCTGCATCAGGCACATCAGGTTGTTCTTTGTACGTTTCGGGCAATGTTGAATGTGTAAGTAATACTGTAGTAATGTGGAGAGGACAGCTTGAGTGAACAATAAGTGAAGGGTTAGGGAAAAAGATGGAGGCAGAGGGGAAAAGCTGTCGCAGCTGTGACCAAGGGACTGTCAACCTCAGCTTGGCATACCTCACTGTCAGGCAAAGAGGGGAAGGGTTTCTGTCCAGGAGGAGACTCTCTGGATAGAGGGCAGCAGCCTGCCTTGGAGGTCAGCAATCAGGACACACCAGTTGTTTAGACAGGCCATAATCTGAGAGGCAAAACCTTTCTTTGAACCATATCTCTATTTCCTCTTTGTGCTCGGTCTCCCATGTCCCTTTCTTTAGGGCGGTGGCCCTGATGCGTGGACTACCTGAGTCCAACTCATATGATGCAGGGCTTGGAAGGCAAGAGAGGTAAGAATAGACTGAGCACACCTAGACACCTGGTATGTTATGATTTTCTACCTTGTTAAAGATTCTTACTTTAGGCACTTGGGACTTGGGCTAGAGTGAGAGGATCAACCAGTCTGTTAGCTGTGTGCTGGCAACAGCAATTGGACAGCTTTGCAAACACTGATAGGCAGGAACTTGGGTAGCTGGGTGGCTTTGCTTTGGGGTTGGGTATCTGTACAGGGATCTTGCAGAGACAGATAGGCACCAAACAGCTGCAAGAATCTAAGGAAGCGTACTTACTAAAGTCAGTGACTCACATCCATACAGAAAGTGCTCTGGTCCTGATTCAGGCCTTTATTATTTTAAACTCTTAATTAAGTCTCTTCAAACCCACAGGTGCAGCCACTTGCTGATGCTTATTTTTTTTCTTTTATTTGTCATAGGCTTTCATTTACCAAAATATTTTAAGCAGGTGATTGAACTAGGAGGTATAGAGGGAATTTTAATCTATTCTTGGAAACTGTGACCAACTTTGATACTTTTCTGTTCTGGTCTCTGGACACTAGTATGGGCATACAGTTGTAGGCAGGTCTCTGATGGGTGACTAGACCACTACCATTCCCATTTTACTGGTTGGTTTAAAGTTGATTATGTCTTTATGGCTGATAAATTATTTATTATTAAATAGTATTGTTGAAAATTTTTTATTTTTCAATGAGGTGAGGTTTAATAGTCAAATGACAAATATTAAGAAAGTTTTCAGATATGAGAAATAAATGTTATATTTAGGATTCACATATTTTTTCATGTCTGCCTACCGAGTAGCCAAATATTTACAAATTTCAAATACGAACACATTGAATATTATGTTTACTTTCATATGCATCAGTCATACAACTGTTTTAACCACTCACTTCCAAACCCACTGTTGATGTGCTGATTTTTTTCTGTGCTTTAATTTCTGTGAAGTTATTTCACAATACCTGAGCTGTTAAGTTATGCTTACAAAGTTATTTCATTGTTAGTTAAGCTGCTTCATTTTATAATTTCTTAAAGCACTGTCTAGAATCCAGGCAGTTATGCAAATCACTGAACTTCAGTTATCGTATTCTTTCTATATCAATGAATAATTTTTTGGCTGGAGGTTTGGTTTGGTTTTGTTTTTTTTTAGTTTTAAGGGGTTTTTTTAAATCTAAAGTAGAATAATTTGAAGGGGTTCAAAGAATATCTTATGGAGTAAAGCTTGGCATAGAGGCATAAGAAGGATAGGAGGCAACTGTAGCAAATGTTCATTCTGGTTTCAGCAGAGGAAGTTTCAATCCATCTTTCCTATTTGCAGGCCGATGTCCTCATCACTGAGTGTGCAGAGAGAATGCTGTTGTAAATGTTTTGGTTTATTTTATTAAATGTGCCTGGAACCTAAATAAGATAGTACTTTTTTGTGTCAAAATATTTAAAAGTTTTCTGTTCACAGAAATTATTGTAAGAACCTCAGATGGTTTTCATGGTTTTTGGGGAAGGGAGGTAGAGTAAGCTAAGAAGCTGCAAAGCTCTTTGTGTGCCAGAACATAAATGCACACAAGGCATAAATAAATTCTGTAAATTTTAGATAAAATTTTACTGTCAATTTAGAAAACATTTGATACATCTCCTCTCTTTTTTTACAATATAGCTGGGAAAGTTTGTAACTGTTCATTTTACTCTGACCTCCACTTGGAGAGAGTGCTATGCAAACTCTCTAAAAGCTGGGATTTCTGCTTTTTTTACAATAAAAATGTCCACTGGTGATCATATTCAAAGAGTCTAAATTCAGCTTGACTCTAGTGTTCTTTATTGTTTTCCTAAAGGTGATTGATGACGTCTAGCTGGAAAGGAACAGTAGGTGCTGGGATTTATGGGAATTTAAGATGGCTAAAAAAAATGGCTTACTCTGAGATGTGTTTAGATTCATCCTGGTCTTAAAATATTTTTGAGACATGGAAAGTTGTGGGACGTTGAGAGTACTGTGCTATAGGTGAGGTACCAAGATCTCTCCCTTCAGCCACAGGACTCTCCCTAATAATGCTGGAACTGAAAATGAATCATTTATGAGCATCAGTAGACACATGGGTGGGGCCTCTTTGTAAACTGGTATTTTGTTGATGCAATACTTGTGACAGCCTTTTAGTTCAGAATATAAATGTTACTGAGAGGAAATTAGGCTGGTTCACTGAGGAGATCAGCCAGACCTTGCAGTGCGTCTTGCTGAGGAGCAGGTACCTCCACCAGTACTGTGCTTCAGATACTAGTACATGTAGAAGAAAAATGGAAGGTGAGTGTCTTGAAGCTTTGCTATCACTTCAGTCAGTACTGAAAGCAGAAATAATTAAAGTGTGAGGTGTAAGGAAAAAAAAAATTATACTTATTGCTGTGTGGAATCGTTTAAGGATTACTTCTGTGGTTTAGATTTTATTTGTAGATTTATTGAGACAGAAAAAAAAAAAACAACTTTTGGAAAAAATCTTTACAGGAGAAAAAGCTATGGAGAAGAATTGGTGAAACAACAGCCAATTCTGAGAACAAGAAAAAGCATGGAAAAAATACATTTTATTTCCAGCATAAATTGCAAAGTACTAGTTTTCAGTATTCTCATGCTACAAGGAATTATTTCACAATGGATACCTGGAGTATTCTTTCTGAAATGAAGGCAAAATGTGAATTGATAGAGAAAACCCAGTGACTGGTGTTGAAGGTCAGGTTTCTACTAGAGAGACACCAGTAAGAAATATGAAATTGATCAGCCTTTAGTATTTTCTCTGAGCTGCATTTGCTTAAGAAGGCAATTGTTAGCTCTTTTGTGATCCAGTTGTGATAATTAAATCTGGTAAGCAAACAGTGGGCTGACTTTAGAGAACTTCCCTGGGAAACATGTAATGTCTCAACTCCTGATGTTCCAGTTCAGCTGGATTAATGAGTGGATGAAGCGTAGTTGTCTTGGTTTATAAACGCCTCCACAGGATGGGCGAGGATCTATCAGATTCTTTCAGTGTTCTTGACTACAGGAATTCACCATGTGTGCTATAAGCACTTCTAATCCTTTCTGTTCACCCAGAACATTTTGCGTTGTGATAGACAACAGTCATTAAGATATGAGATTTTCAGTTCAATACAATGTCAGCAGGTATGATGCATCATGAGCAATAATGATGTAATGCGTTGCTGTATTTTTCAGTTGTTGGTAGTATGCATGTTTGTAACATGGGTAACGCCCAGGTCTGCATTTATCTGCTAATTTTTGCTGAAGAGCTGAATGACCGATTAATTACCAAATTTAAATGGTTAGGCGAAAAACAAAATTCTTTTTGTTCAAGGAAACAAATTAGAAAAAGGTGCACTTTTTTTTCCTTCCCTACCTGCCCTCCCCTTCCTATTCATTTAAATTATGATTTACTTCAGGGTGTGATCCTGGGAAACTCCACAGAAAAGTGTCTTGATCCCATGGGCTTAGCTATGAGTCTTATTCTATGTAGATACACCCTTGGTTCTGGATGGGAAAAATTAGTTTCCCCTAAATACTAACTCTGTATTCAACTTAATGCCAATATAGTTAGAGAATTTGCGTTGTTTGGTTGTTCTGCAGGCTTAGCAGGACCAAACTTAACCCTTTAGAATTTGAATAATATACAAGACTTTGTAGTTCAGTAAGCCACGTTTCCAAAACTGCTGAGAGTCTGTGGCTCCCATTGTCTTCAATTAGAGTGAAGCACTTTTGAAAATAAGACGTTGTATGCAAATAAGTAAGAATGGGTGTTGCCACCCATCCTCCTGGCACCAGGATCATAATTATCCCTGTGAAATGACCGATATCCAGGCAGAATGCCTGAGGGGGGTTCAGCTAAGGTTTTTGTCAAGCTAATCATAGCACTTGGGATAGACTGTCAGCATTCTTTTAAATGTCACAATTTGCGAGTATTTCCTTCTCCATTAAGTTCCTCAAAGATGTCTGCAAATGTTTTATGACATTGGAAAATGCAGATTGAGAGACTTGCATGCATATTTAACAGTAGTTACAATTTTGGGGGGATATTTATTTGTATCTCTTTTTTTCATAACTCATTTGAAGTACCACTTAAGCTTTCAAACACCTACATTTGCTATCAGATCTTTTATTTATTTAATTTACTCTATTATTTTGTAACTTGTCTGAAAAACAACTCTCAACCGATGGCATGTGCAAAATGTTTGCTGTCTAGCTGCCATTGAAAAGTAACTGTATGTAGACAAAATCAATTTTTCAAGTAGAGATTCCAATATTGTCCCTTGGCATCAGGCATTTATAAAGCAAGAAGGCATATATGTAGAAGATGTGAAACTTCTTGCACAGTTTCATAAATCAAAGCATTATACAAAGTTCCACCTGCAAGCTAAGAAAAGTGGTGAACTTGTAAGGACACTTTTATGGATGTATGTCTCAATCTCATTGTTGCTGAATTTTTGAACAAACTCTTCAATGAATTTTTTGAAACAGTTATCTCTCTCTTTCATCATTATCTCCTCTTTCATGTAATCTTGACTTCAGCCAATGATTGGAACTCAAATATCTGTTTATTCCTGTGTGTTCCTTTCTCCATCCTGCAGTCATTGAGCTGGGAGAAGTTGACCTGAACTGTCCTTCCAACTGCCAAATTCATAATACCCATTTCTTTGGAACTGACAGACAGATAATAAGGAGAGGGCAAGCCTTCAGCTTTTATGCTCGATTCCAAAATCGGGAATGGGATGACTCCGTGGACCAGGCCATTTTCACCGTGGAGACAGGTAGTCACTCCCAAACTCTGTGTAGTCTTTCCTAGTCCTTTGCTAGTAAGTAATGTTTCCCATAGTCTTCAGTGACAAATGGTATCTGCTCATTCATCTTCTGTGTGAAGAGACTACCTTCCCCTAACTTAGGCAGTTCTGCTAACATATGAAGTTTCCTCACTCCACTACAGAAGTGACAAGTGAAAAAGAAATCCACCCTTGGGAGCTTTGCATTGCAAATGATGGCTATACAAGTTACTTGCCTTTACATGTGCTTTGTTTAGTCTGTATTTATTTTCCTGAACAGGCCTCAGACCCTGCGAATCAAATGAGACAAAATGTACCTTCCCAATGGGTAGATGTCTAGATCAAACCTGCTGGAGTGCTTCATACAAAATTCATCAGCCAAAATGCATCAGTATCAGCGTGTTTCCTCCCTCCAGCGCCTGCATTGGCCGTTATATTCTCAATATGCAAATCACATCTTCTGGTCACACATATCAGCGATGTCTTGGAGATTTTTATGTCCTTTTTAACCCTTGGTGTGCAGGTAAGAACTCTAGTGATGATCAGACAGTTCAAAGAAAAATGGTAGTGATGAGTAAAACTGTGGAACCTATTTATTACTTAGCTGATGAGTAAGGGATGGAGTCACAGAAATAATGAGAAACAGGGAGGGATGTTTTTGTGTTATTTTTTATTTTTTCCTCTAATTTCAAGACTGTCTCAAGCCAGTTTTTTGATTTGGTTTCTTAATGGTAGTAGGGATGTAGTGGAATTTTTCCCCCTCACTTTTACAATGTCTTGACAGAACAAGAAGAAACGGGCACAAACTAAAATACAGGAGGTTTCCTCTGAACATCAGGAAACACTTTTTTACTGTGAGGGTGACTAAGTGCTGGCACAGGTTGCCCAGAGAGGTTGTGGATTCTCCACGCTTGGAGATATTCAAAATCCATTTGGGGATGGTCTTGTGCAACCAGCTCCAGGTGTCCCTGCTTGAGCAGGGGGTTTGGACCAGATGACCTCCAGAAGCCCCTTCCAACCTCAACCATTCTGTGATTCTGTGAATTCTGTTGTATCATGATGAAATAATATAGTACAAATACAAATTCAATTCAGTAGATCTGGTTCTGGTAGCAAACATATCTGGAGTCTGTAGGACCTTGCCAAAATCTTTTCATGGCAAATATTCACATTGTCTGTGCTTTTGATTTGATGAAAATCAGGTACCCAACTCAAAGTGCATAGTGTTTGACTCCAAGAACAGCTTAGTGTGAAGATTAACTGCAAGCTCTGTAATTCAGGTGTACAACAGCAGGGAGAGACTTAATAAAGATACTATCTCGCTGTAAGTAGAAATGAAATGTCTGTGAATGTTTAAAGAGCCCGCACCTTTGAACTTATTTAAAAGTATAAATCAAATATAGGTAGAAAAAGAAAGAGGAATCCAGTGAAGCAGAAGATACAGAACTGTTACAAATGTACATAGCATCTAACTGACAGCTCTTCATCTTTTCCAGATGACCCTGTATACATGGACAATCAGGCCCACAGAGATGAATATGTTCTGAATGAACATGGGATACTGTATGAAGGAGTTCACAAGCATATTACTTCTCGACCATGGCACTTTGGACAGGTACTTTTTGAAGACTTATTCAGAAGTAGATTTTATCCATATTCAGATAAATGGGGCATTATCCATATTTTTTTCAGAAATGCATGCTATGTTATGGAGTGCAAAAGGTTTTTTTAGGACCAGTCCAGACTATGCATGCACAAAACAAGATGTTTGAGAATCTCACTGTAGCCCAAACAACTGGAAGGAAGTCTTCTGTAGCAAAATTCAGGAAACTGCAGAATGTTCTTGGAAAAGATGAAATCGAGTATTGTACTTCTGAAAGGAAAATTATTCCATTGGTCGAACACAAAAAAAATTAAATGTTTTTCCCTTTGCTTTTCCTTCAGGCAGGTAGACAAAACCATGCAGACCACTAGGAGCTGTGGTTGATGACAAAAAATAAAAAGGGGCAGGGCAGAGAGAGGGCAGCTCATATACATGAAAAAGACTGGATTATTGACAAGAAAGGAACTTCATTAATGTCAGAATACCATGATGCCTGTGTTAACTTCTCTTTCCTCAGTTTGAAGACGGGATTCTGGATATCTGTTTGAAGATCCTAGACATGGGTGCAAGTTACCATCATGGCTCTGAGCGCGACCATTGTTGGCGCAATGATCCTGTGCATGTCAGCATGGTGGTAAATCACATGGTAAGTCTTCTAGTGGTGTGTCACCTCTGAATAGATCAGGTCACACTTCATTATATTGTAGAAGGACAAATTGCACTGTCATTGGACACAGTATGAGTAGCAGGTAAAATCCTTTCTGTGCTCAGATTCACAGGAAAAGCTGACTTGTAACACTAGTCTCTGATGAGTTTGTGATATGCCTAGCATGTGAAGACATGGTCAGCAATTTGAGATCATTGTTTTTCTTTTATCTTTCTAGATAAGCAGCCATACCACTAACAGTATCGTGAAGATTCCAGAAAACAATGATTACCTGAAGGGAACAAAGCCTTTTTCCTGGAATGGAAGTGTCCCTATTCTTCAGCAGTGGTACAATGGCAGATGCAGACCGGTCAGATATGGGTACTGTGGGTCTCTTGCTTCAGTAATGTGCACAGGTATGATATATCAGCCTGCCCTTACCTAGTTATCCAAAAAGGAAGAGAGAAAATCAGGATCAAAAACCTCTGACCCTAAAAACTACAGGAAGAATATTACTCATAAGCATTTTACTAGAAAAGAAACTGAATATTTTTCTCTTGTTATGATATGGCATGGCTGCTCGCATTGTGTTTATTATCAACCTGTTGCTTTCCTAGACAGCGTGAAGAGCAAGAAGAAAAGCAGTACTGTCTTTTCTGTGACCTTAATACCATGCAGCTATCAATATTGCAGCTTTTATTAAAACGTAGAGCAAGTACAGCATCGTGGAGCTAAAATTTATCCTTTGGCTGAGGTTTGAAGAGTGAGAAAAAACACCAAGTTATGAACAGGAAGAGGACGTCTAGCAATTTGTCCTCCAAAATATAGAACAACAGGCTACTGTCTTCTTTTAGTACAAAGGATGAGATAACAGTGAACTAAACTTTACAGACCAGAAATCTGAGTTCCAACTTTATACCGTTTATTTACTGAACCTGCTTCTGCTTTGAGGAAAATTAAATTGATATTCCATAGTTGAATCTATATGGACTATTCTCTGTTTAAAAAAAAAAAAAGGTAATTTATTAATGGAGAAACAGGTTCATTACTTGTGAACTTACAACAGAACTGTTTTGGGTTTTGTTTTAAAGCTGGAAGAGTGACAAACCATTCCTTTCTTCTAGGCTCTTTTCAAACTACTTTTCAACCACTAAAAAGAAGTTTTGAAGACAGAATCACTGCATCCCAACTGTAGCCTCCTATCCATTGTGTTTATACAATTGCAAAGTAGAATATAGGAGAATTATTTATAAAATAAGTGAGGATTTGCTTGATTAATTACCATTTGTAATGACTCCTGAATATTTTTTTCCTTACAGTGATGAGGTGTTTGGGAATTCCAAGCCGTGTTGTCACGAGCTTCTGTTTTCCATGCTCGATTGAGAATCCCCTTGGAGTCAATGAGATTTTTGACTGTACTGGAAAAAACTTGTGTGCTAAAGACAAGCTATGGTAAATAAGAAATAAAAAAACTCTTTTGTTAAAAAATGATAGAAAGACTAACATAAATCTGGCAGATCAGTGTATCTCTTTCTTTGGTGTGGGAAGGCTGTTCCGTTTCGTAATAATGCATCTCAACACCATGAAATTACTGAAGAGGCAGTCTGCTCCATCTACATTTTGAAAAAAGAAAAAAAAACCCATTTCTGAGAGTTGGTGCTACCTGCTTATCTCAGTTGCAAGAATAAGGCCATCAATATTAGTAGCTGTAAAAATATTAAGTAGATCATGAAATGCGAGGGAAAATTTATCACAAACTAGGACTGTTATCCTCTGTTGCAATCACTTGGTTGATAATTTTGTTGTCTTCCTGGGGTTCCTTATCATGGATTGCTTCATTCTTGTAAACCGTTCAATTCATGTTCACATAACTATGACATTATCACTCATCATAGCAAAATTTTGTGTTTTCACCCTTGGCCTGTATGTTCATAGTTTCACTGCATCAGAGTTTTGTTTGAAATACTAAGGGAATGAGGATCTTATTTTAGCACAAAAGACTTAAAGGTTTATTCTCTGTTAAGCCATTAAAAAGAAGACTAAGACAGCATGTGATTTTCCTCTAATGAACCAGGAGGAAAATATTAGGAAAATAAAGTACTTAACATGCCAACACAGTTCTTCTGTTTATCAACTGAAAAAAAAAAAAAGCTATAAGAAGAATGTTTTGCAATCAGGTCTGCAGGGTCCTGGAACAAATTTCCAGTCTAAGAGATATAAAGCAAAACAAACAACTCCTGTCCCCAGACATCAACAATGTTAAGACCTAGAGAGTCTTCAGTTCATTAAAAGGTTATCTCTGACATGGTTTTCCTCCATCGGAAAGCATTGACCCTGATGATCCGAGAGATGCCTTTAATGCTATATTCCTGCATCTTACAGGAGATATCACTGCTGGAATGAATCTTGGATGGCTCGCAGAGACCTAAATCAATGCTGTGGTGATTGGCAGTGTCTGGATCCAACTCCTTTGGAAACGGATAGAGGTAACTCTTTGCTATAACTGTAATTGTTTTCCTTGTCTTATGTTGTTGAATTTCTCTGCTACTCAGATTATTATAATATTTTCGCTATCTGGCTTAGGTTTAGCTTGCAGCGGTCCTACATGGGTTCGAAGCATCAGAGAAGGGGAACTGGACTTGGACTATGATGGTCATCACATGTTTTCTCGAGTAAATTCGAACTATGTTGGCTGGCTTTCCCAAAACAATGCCAAAAACCAAAAATTTTTCTGCGACACTTGGCCATGTGGACAACGTCTAATCACCAAGAGTGCTGGCAGTGAGCAATTCGAAGATATCACTGGGGCTTACAAATATGAAACAGGTATGATAAAAAGTCATTATATGGGTTAGAGGAAATTTTAAATGCTAATCACATAAAGTCATCAAAGTAATTTTTCCCGTGTAAAAATGAGTACAACAATCTGAAGTTGTCTTTTTTTTGAGAAAGAGGAAGATGCCTTCCTGTTCAAAGATCTTGATTCTTGAACTCCTAAACGTATTTAGATGATTCAGACAAAACACAGAGTAAATACCTCCATTTAGGACAGGATAGGATATTTCAGTTGGAAGGGACCTACAGTAATTATCTAGTCCAACTGCCTGACTGCTTCAGGGCTAACTAAAAGTTAAAACGTATTATTAAGGACATTGTCCAAATGCCTCTTTTTAAGGCACTGACAGGCATGAGACATCCACCACCTCTCTAGGAATCCTGGTCCAGTGTTTGACCACCCTCTCAGTAAAGAAATACTTCCTACTGTCCAGCCTAAACCTCCCTGACACAGCTTTGAGCCACTCCCAAGCATCCTATCGATGGATCCCAGGGAGAAGAGATCAGCACCTCCCTCTCCACTTCTCCCCCCTCAGAAAGCTGTAGAGAGCAATAAGGTCACCCCTCAGCCTACTTATCTCCAAACTAGACAAACCCAAAGTCCTTAGCTGCTCCTCACAGGACATGCCTTCCAGCCCTTTAAATACCACTATTTGTGTGTACATGTGTGTACATGTTTTGGTCTCACCTGTACAGAAGTTTAAAATGTTAGCAGGCTTCAGATAATCTAAAACCCCTAATTTTATTTTGAATCCAGGATTAACTTCTTACTTGTTACTTCTTGTACTGGGTCTGTGAGAAAATCTGCTTACTTACTAAATTCATGTATTATTAAGATATTCCCTTGTTCTTACTTTGGGATACTGATTACGGATTTTCATTTTTGAGTAGCAGGGAGGAGTTCAAACAGCAAAATTGCCTAAGGCAGTGAAGAGTGGATCACAGCTGGCTGTAAAATTGCAAGCTCTGTGTTGGTTTTATTTGAACAGGGACAAAAAAGAAAACCATTGATAATTTCGTTGTTCAAATAGTCTATTTTACCTTTTTGAGAGACATGGTAGCATTTCATATTCACCCTAACGCTTATAAAGAGTTATATTTTGAGTTTTGCACTAACTATACATTTTGAGATTTACATGACCATTTTTAAATTTAACTAATAAAAGTAAAATAATTTTTTCAACGTTTTTCTGAGATATTTCTTTTCTTCTGTGCATTCAGACTGCCATATCTTGTGTTTCATTATCTGTTGGATTTATTCTACACCAAGCCACTACATTAGATTTCAGGAAGGAGGAGGAAGAAATTTAATTATCTTTATTATTTGGGTAGATATGACTTATTTTGCTTCCAGCAGATTCTTTATCATGTATCTTCTTCAACAGGTTCTGTGAAAAACAAAGAAGCCTATTACCGGGCTTACAGAAGAATTCATCCAGGGTACTGCAATGCTTCCAACTGTCATATTGAAAGAGAGTTATTATCTCTGAAAAACCCATTTTTGAGTGACTCTGGCATTAACATGAGGTTAAAGATGGCTAACTGCCCAATGTATGGTGAAGATGTCCAGCTGCACTGGCTGCTTGAAAATTTGCGTAGTGAAAACAAGAACCTGAAGTTTAATTTGTGTGCACAAATAATAACCTACAGTGGTTGCCCAATGGATCAGTTTTGGAAAGACAGTGTGAATGTCACATTGGGTCCAAGGGAAGGTAAGAAGGTGAATTTGTCTAATACCCTTTTGTCCACTGTTCTTTTCAGGAGATAGTTTGTTCTTTAGGATTACTGGAGACAACTTAAGGGTGGTAGGAAGTGAAATTAATATAATGCTAAAAATCAACACAGTCTCAATACTACATGTATAGTGACAAGTAAATCGTAGTCTTTTCTTAATTTTTAAGGCTTAGAGATTCTTACGATCATTTAAAAACTCATTTCCGCTAAAAGTTCAAATCTGGGTTCTATATCCAGTACAAAGATAAAGTTGCAGCTGTCTATCAGAAAAACAATTTGTTTCCTTTGACCAGAAGATATTAGCCAGAGTAAAACATTTGCTTTGAGCTCTAAAGTAATTATTTCTAGATGTACCATATGCTGGGAAGTGCAAAGGCATATCAGAACATAAACATTTGTTTTCATGTTTAATATCTTTTTCTCAAAGAAAAATGATCCTGTTAATTAAAATACATCATTATAGGATGAAATCTCATACCTGATATTAACATGCAGTTTTACTGTGCTTCAATTTACTTACATTTGAATTATTGCTTCAAGAATTACACTGGAAGGAAAGTTTCCAAATTTTCAATAATAATATTAATAAACCAACCTCCTTGTAAATGCACAGATATAGTTATATTAACTGAAAACTATGCAGATGATTGTTGAAGGCAGCAGTGTATCACCCTAAGCCAGGAAATCTCATGTCTGTTTTCAAAGATGCTGTGATAACTTAGTATTTAATAAAGCCCTTTAAAGTGCCGTTTAAATTTTAGGAGGAAAGAAAGTGGAAATATGAACAAAAAATCAGGAAAAAGTAATTAAAATAAATTTGTTTTACAGTGAAAAAAATTCCACTGTGTATATCATATAGTCAATATGGACCTTATCTCTGTGATCACAACATTATGAAAGTAGTTGCTGTCTCAGACCCAGAGTGTGGAGAAGTTCTGATGGTGAGCAGGGATATCGTGATCAACAGGCCACCTGTTATTGTGAAGGTAAAGAACTTTAATTATGGAATTTGTGATCTAAGGAACGGACTTAGGGACTCTTATAGGCCACTTCCTAGGTACAATGCCGATAGAACAATTGACTTAGAGTGATGTATCATAGATGATCATAGAAGTAAATCAGAAAGAAACGTGTATGAATAATTCTTTTTTTTCTTTTTTCTTTCATTTATTTAATTCATTGTTAATTTTGTAAGGGTTACAAAACACCAAATGTGTTTGTTTATCTTCTGACTAGCTCCTGAGCCAGCCCAGGCTGAAAGTACCATGTACTGCAGAGATCTCCTTCTGCAACCCTCTCCAGGAAGATATGAAGAACTGTATAATGACATTAGAAGGCTGTGGTTTATTCAAAGAGCCGATGACCATTGAGTAAGATCATAAATTATTGAAATGGGAATAATATTGGAGGTTGACTAAGATGTGCTATATCAGAGCAGGTTTTGAGGACGACAATAGTTCTAATATTTTTGGTGTTTAGGACCCAAACAAGACTTTTTGCCCCTTATTACTTTGAGACCTCATTAAAAGCCTCACTCCTCTTGAAACTGATGGATCATTTAGAGCTGGCAAGATATGCTGCTCCATCATTTTTCTTAAGATTTAATTTAAATGTGTGTTTCAAATTTCTGTCTGAAAGGGAATGCACTCTTTTCTTTACAAGAAATTCTAACTGGGTGCCCCATCCCTTATAATCCTATTGAGTTTATAATAGAATTCCCCTAAATATCCATGAACTGGCACCACATACATGAACAATTAGAAAAAGACAGTGAGAAATAGCAATATGCATTCTAAGCTCATAACACGTTAATCATAGGAAGCTGAAAACTTCCAGCATGCTTTAACATCCTAGGAATAGCAGCTGTTCATTAATATGCATTTCTGTTCTTCACAACAAGGAGAACTGACAGAAGTATGACTAGTTTTGAGGGGAAGCAATTAAGAATTGTTCTCGCTGAATAATAATGAACTCGATTCCACTAAGCTGCCCGATCCAACTTAGACTACTGGAAGTGGGAAGCAGTAGATACAGCTTTGAGGGAGAAGGGTGATACATTTTTGAAGAATTCAAGTGAGTATCATGAATCATTTTCCAGTTCCAATTACAGAGCCCGCTATGGGAGTTTTCCAAATCTTCTTTTGGGATGGAAGTTGTTACCATGCATTTCACAATACAGAATGCGTTTTTTTTGGAGGAAGGCAAGACGACAAAGTTGTCCTAACAGTTTGTCTCTGAAAACATATCATAGCAAATCAAACCTAATCATATGTGATCATCTGATAGCACTTCAGGTCTCTGAGCTACCCAGAGTCCTAACTCTTTTCCTTCTTTTGGTGCAGTTTGGGAACGCTGGCATCCAACCAACAGGCACGGACCATTGTGGAGTTCACACCTTACAGGCTTGGCAGCCACCGGCTCCTGGCCAACTTCGGATGCCACAAGTTTGCCTACTGCAAGGGGTGCGCCAAGGCTGAAGTGTGTTGCCCCGCAGGCCAGAACAGCACCCTGCCCGTCAGCCAGAACGGGTCACTCCCGGTGTGTGAGAACGGCTCCATCCCCATGAACAGCGCTGGGCCTGTCCCCATGGCAGACGCTGCGTTCAACTCCATGTGTGAATATATATGTATCCCGGTGTGCAACACAAACAGCAGTTCAGGGGGCCAACCTGTGTATGACTTCGTGTACCTCCCTGCGGGCCATCCCCTATGCAACTCCATCTGCAACCAAGGCTTCAATCCGAGCATCAATCCTGGTTTCAACCTGGGATGTGATCCTGGCTTCCGTGTCATGTATGACACCATGCCTTCAGCAACGTGTGCCCCGATGCCTCCGTCCGTGTACGGCTCCATGCCTGCCCCAACATCCAATCCCGTCTGCCCCCCCATGCCTCACGTTGTGTTTGAGACGGGTCCTGCTCCTGCGCACCAGCCTGGAGGCGGAGGGGGGCCGATGTCCTACTCTGTCTCTGTCCCCGCGAATAATGCGGTGAGTGCCCTGCTGACCCACATCATAGCTGGTTCCGGTCCCACTGCAGCAGGCCAGGCAGTCCCCACCCATATGTCTGCCCCGCCATCGCACACCGTGTGCTCTCCAGTAGTCCACGCTGTCGGCACTCCCATGCCGCCACCAGCTCCCCTCTCGGTGCCTGCTGCCCCCATCTCGCATGTTGTCTGTGGCTCCGCGCCCTCTCCCACCGCCCACCCTCCCTGTGGCCCTGTGGCCACCCTGCCCTCCCAGCCCCTCAGCGCCCCGACAACCCACGGCATGTGCAACCCGGGCCCCTGCCCGACGGCTTCCCCAGGGCCCTGCTCTGCTGCCCGTAGTGCCACCCCAGCAGGGCTGCAGATGGGGAGTGCCCCGGCAGCCCGCTCCCTGTACTCCCCAGCCCCCCGCCCCGTGGGACCCCCGGCGGCCCACTCGCTCTGCTCCCCAGCCCCCCGGCCCGTGGGGCCCCCCGCGGCCCACTCGCTGTGTTCCCCCACTGCCATCTCGCTGGGGGCTGCGGAGGCCCGCTCCACCAGCTCGCCCGCCGATCGCCCCGAGGACTCGTCGGCAGCCTGTGGCCCGTGCCCCCCGGCCCCACGGCCCATGGCCCCGCGGCCCCTGGCATCTGCCACAGCCCGCTCCCTCTGCACCCCCTCCTCTCGCTCCGTCTCCCATGCCGCGGGCACCCCGGGGTCTCGCTCAGTCTGCGGCCCTCAGTGGGGCCCCTCATGCGACACCACCACTCGCTCGGGCTCCCACTCCACGTGGGCACCCACCTCCCGCTCTGCGTGGAGCCCCACGGGGCGCCTGGGCTGCTCCCCCTTGTCCCGCACCGCCTACGGCCCGCTCACTCGCCCCCCATACAGCTCCTTGTCCCGCTCCTCCTACAGTGCCTTGTCCCGCTCTAACTACCCCACCCTGCCCCGCTCCACCTCTCCCTCTGCCTACGCCACCCTGCCCCGCGCTGGGTCACGCCCCTCCAGCAGCACCCTGCCCCAAGTAGGGTCCCGCAGGCCCTGGAGCCCCAGCAGGAGCACTCTCACCTATTTCAAACGCAAATACCTGTGATGGAGACCAACTTGGGGGAAAGCCAAAACGAGTGAATTAAAGCCTGTGCGCAGACACTTTGAAAGGGGTTAGAAATACGGTGATGGAGAGCAGCGTGCGTAGTCCTTAGTATTTATCTACGCATTTGAGATGTGCCAGAAATCAGGCTGCTAGCCGGCCACTGAGGGATGCATTTGATGTAATGCTCGTGCGTCTTCAGACACGCTACGGTGGAAGTGACAAATGAACGTGCTCCCAGTGGAGCTGTCGTGACAACAGTTGCACCGTGCAGGCAATCGGACTTGCCTGCTCAGTCAAGTTGTTTTATAAACGATGTGCTTTCACTCTCTCTCCTCTTGATTTCTTGCAATGCATCTATCTTGGACCTCCCTGGGCTACAGCACTCGTAGCAAATCTCTCTCCTTGCATAAAATGTGCTGTCCTTGGGAGGCTGCGGAGAGGTGGCAGTTTACCTGCCTTACATCTCACCTAACAGACACTGGGCCCCTGAGACACGGTGTTGTGGTGGCTCAGAGCAGTTCTGCATGCACTCGTATTTCCTTAGTTACGAGGCAATGAAAACTGTGCAGGTCGTGGAGTAACTAAATCATTGCAAAACTACAGATTTTTTTTTTTTTTTTTTT
>Ga0065711_1005498_pt1 | contig 21447 bp, 15 predicted proteins | sample Hoacrofraction12_FD_59098 | JGI IMG/M metagenome (GOLD analysis project Ga0065711, IMG submission 59098) | Hoatzin crop microbial communities from Cojedes, Venezuela - Epithelial fraction 12 v2 (version 2) | ecosystem: Host-associated > Birds > Digestive system > Esophagus > Crop | place... | reverse complement strand
TTGGCCGCATCCTCCTGACACCCACCCTTCAGATATTTATAAGCATTTATTAGGTCCCCTCTCAGCCTTCTCTTCTTCAGGCTGAACAAGCCCAGCTCCCTCAGCCTCTCCTCGTAGGGGTGATGTTCCAGTCCCCTCACCATTCTCGTAGCCCTCCGCTGGACTCTCTCCAGTAGCTTAAACTTAGTGTTGCATTCACTGCTTTCATTTCACCTGCTAGGATTCTTCTGGTAAATGATCACCATTGCTCCAAAACATGAGGCTTTCCACGCACACGACAACTCCAGGGCACTCTCACAACCTCCTGTTCCACTGACACTGTTTGGATGATGGGGCTTTGTCCAAATTAGCTGATGGCACACCTCTGATGTTCATCAGATGCTTCATTTCTCAAAGGGCAGCATGCTTGCAAATGCAGAAGCACGGGAGTAGAGCTAGGACCAGCAGACATGAGCTTAGGGCAATGGGAGGACACGGACAGGAGAGCGGGTGAGGAGTGCAGTCAGAGACAGAGCAGTGTGTCTGCAAACAGAAGAACTGCAGCTGAGTAGCAGACCCAAGGTGCGTTTTGCAAGACCTCTGTTCTGCTCATTTTTCAATGTCCAAACCAAAAAGACCTTCTTCACCGACTTCAGGATGCTCTCTCAGCTTCGCAATGTCAAGCAAAGCGACCAAACATTTCAGTCTCCCCTCCCCCTGCCTACCCATCTGCGTGTTTCGCCGCAGACCAATGTAGGTGGCCTAGGGTGACCATTCCTGAGGAAGAGCTGGAAAGCACTGGTATTTGCAACACTCTATTGCAAGCAAAACCTGTTATTTCACCATAAGAGGAGAGGAAATTCCTAAAATTTAGCTTCCTCTTAAAGCTTATTTTAATGACCACACACTACTAAACTCCATGCACACAGCAGGACCTCTTATCAGAAAAAACTCTTTGAAAATAATCACGATCAAAATAATGAAGACTGCTGGATGAATTTTTCTTTTCCTTTTAAAAGTACTAGTGAAATATGAAAACAGTTCAATAGGTGGTTTTTTTGAAAACAAACAAACGAGACACACCAGGAGTATGTGGCATTCCTTTCTATCAGGTTGGCCTCATTTCATCAGCAACTGGAAAGAGGAAAAGCTTTGGAAGGAAGAGACAAGCAAGCTCGACCCCAGTGAGCGCACGCCCCGAAGCTGCAGGCTGCCCTCGCTTCCCCGGCGAGGGGCAGAGACAGCACCGCATCCTGCTTCAGCTTTTTGATTTTTAAGGAAACATTAAAACTTACTCTGTGGAGGAATCCCACGCTGCAGCACTGACAAAAGAGCAACACAGTGCTGCTTTGTGTTCTGTTACTTTGCACACAGATAAAGAGGCAAGCAGTTGTTTTTCCACGCAGAAATATGGGAGTACGGTGCAAAGATGAGAAACCCAAGAGGAACAACTGCCTTCGGGCACTTGTTTATGCGGAGGGCATTTGGTTTCTTATATTTAGAAATCACCAACACAGGGAACAATAGGAAGGGAACATTCTGCATCACGTACAGCCCCCCATCTTGCTAATGAGGCAAATTAACAAGAGGAGTTATTTTACAGATCTCGCTTCACACGTCAGACCCATGCTGAGATTGCAAGGCAGTTCTCTCAGCTGGGTTTCCTTTGATTTGTCAACTAAACACGTACTCTGAACGAATTGATCAATCCCTTGAAATGTATCCCCTATCACTTAGGTGTTAAGAAAGCAACGTGGTTCTTTTCCAGATGAGAAGACCACAGGAATCAAATCTGGTTTTCTAAAACACCTTTCAGTTGTGCATGTTCCCATCAGCGGGTGCAGATCTCCACTGTGATGCCTGTGTTGCGACTAAAAGCACTCCCTGTGCCTTTCCCAGGGAACTCTGGTGCACGTGAAGAAACCAAATTCTGTTACGGTACAGAAATATCAGCAGCCTCTGGCGCAGTTTGCACGAAGCCATTCCTCTCCTCCATCTCTGCTTTGCTCTCTCCTGCTGCAAGGCCACCACCCAAGCACACACCCAACTGACCTCCAACCGAGGGTACCCAGCTGCTAAAGCTCTGCTCTTCGCTGGGAGGGCCAAGAACTGGGACATGAGGCTGGGATTGCCCCTCGGGCACTGCCAGCTGCTGTGTTTTCCCCTTCGGAGGCGGACGTGACTCACCTCTCTTGCCTGCACCAACACGGACTGTACGGAAAGTTTCCACAAGGGAAGAGGAAGAGCACGTGTGGTCCCAGGACACCATGCCGGAGCGCTTTCATTAACAGGGGCCTTTTTTCAGCAGCCCAACGTAAGCCTCTCCATTACAAGGTTACCGTATCCTGGCTCCGAACTGGGTACCAAATCCCTCTGGAAACATTATCGTCACCCTTCCTTCCAAACACACCAAATATTACTTTGAAAGAAGCATTACATCATTACGATGCATGGCTTTATTTTTTTTTTAAATCTCACTTTTCTGATTCACGTTCTCTATCTGAAGGGGTCACTTGAATCTGTAAGTCCCATGTTAGAAGTAAGAAACCCTCAGGGAAGTGTGCCTGGAGAGGCAGGATAAAAATGGAGTGGATTAATGGGTAACTATGAAAAAGACACTTAAATTCCCCACTTCTGAAGGAAAACAATGACAGAAATCCTGCACTGATGGCATTGGGACTCAGGTTTTGTCTGGAGCACACTTCTCTATTCCTACAGCTCCTAAAAGGATGCTTCATTAATATCTGGATTCAAAAGCCATTGCGAGCATTAAGTGTCAATACAGGCAGCGATCACAGCCAGCAAACATCCAGTAACTAAGAAACCAAGCGCCATTAAGAGCATATGTATAATCTAAATATTTCCTGCACAATCCTCATGTGACTCAGGTCCACCATCTTACCAAGCACACTATGCACTCTAACAGTTAATGCGACTTAACTGTCAGTAGGTTTCAGAGAAAACAGCTTCCTACACTGAACGGTGGCATTTCACACCATTCAAAACTACCATTTCCAGCTGTAAGTAGAAACAGTCAATTCAATAAATTATCTGAATTAGGCACCAAAACCCCCTGTGTCTGAATTCACAGATACTACAGATGACAAGACTTAGCTCTGCAATTCTTCTGAAATCAGATCTGAAAACAGGTCAAATGATGGCTGTGCACCTGAAATGTCGGCCGGATTTGCTAACAAATCCACTCAGAGTGCAGGGCAGGAGCTTTAGGTGGTAATTTCATGGTACTGGGAGAAAGGAATGAATAATTCACTGAGTTTATACAGTCAAAACTTACCACTTTTGGTGAACTTTACCTCTAAGATTTTAGATTCATTCAAACCCAAACCACAGCTCAGCAGGTGCAAATTCATAAAAGCACAGAGTTTGCATGACTGGCTCCTAACTGAAACCACCATCTTCTTGCAAAGCAGCAGCTGTGGCAAGCACTCTAAGAGAATAAATATTTATTCCTCCTTAAATAAAGCTGCCTTCCCACCCACGAGTGCAGGCAGAACAATCAAAGGCTTCTCAAGGACAATTAGAGGAAAAACTCCCGCCTGCCAAAGTCAACCACTGCCAGCATAGGGAAACCTGGGACACCAGCTCTACAGCTTCTCTGAGGAAAAAGGCTTCCGTGACAAATCCCGCAGGATTTCAAGCTTGTTTCATAGCCACAAGGATTATTTCCCGCCTTTCCTGGCCAGCTCTTCCTTCAGAATTCTTCAGTATCACTCCTTGCTGCCATGTAACATGAACATGATGCATCATATGGCAGCTTCTCTTCCCGAGGGGCATGAACATCATCCTAGTACTAACCACGCTTTTAAATTCAGTTTATCTATTCACTCTGATTTCTGCTATTTTTGTATCTCTGATGATTCATCTCCTAAAACTCTTCTGTGATGACAAATAACAAGATAGATCAATTCCTTTTTGCTCCAGATGTAAAGATAAATTACTTTAATTAGATAAAAAGCAGCCCTTGTCACTGAAATTGCTAGAGATGCACAGAACAGAGTACTAAACAGCTGAAACCTCATACGCTTAAGTTGATGTATTTAGTTGGATTTTTATTACTCTCTGTTGATTTTTCTCGCTTGTGCTTCCACGTACTCCTCAGAGGCACTGGACTGAGCGATCAGAACAGCAACGTCCAGCTGGAGAAGGCCAGCAGTTGAACCTACAGGAGGATCTAACTGGTGAGAGCCAAATTTTTGCATGCAAATAGCTCCTTTTGCAGAGCAACTGGTTTGCTCCGTGGGACTGGCACGCAGATGGAGCCTGGACTCTTCCTAAATTTGAAGGTGGTCCAGGCTGCAAGCAACTTCGCAAGAGCCATGCTGGCAGGAAGTCTGGACACCCACAGCACCCCAGGACACCCACAGCAAAGGTCCAAGTACTTACCGCGGGGCACGCTTTATGGCCACTCACACCAGTACAGTCCTCATAGCCCTTCATTCTCCCGCCTGGAAGCCTGCTCTACACAGTCCCACGCCAGAGACGAAGGAAGACGTAGCAGCACGAAGCGCTGGACTGACCGGCAGAGATCACATGAATATTCCTGCTGTGGCAGCCCAACTGCCTGCAGGTTCAGACTCAGGTAGTGCCTGTGCTCGAGGGCTGGAGCCTTGAAGGAACAAGGGCTCGCTGGAGGAGTGTGTAGCTTGGCATTGACACTGCATGTTTCATCAATGCTGCTCACGTAAAACAAACAAGAGTTACACCAGGGCTACTGAAGGCTCCTTCCTAGCTCCATCCCCTTTTTATCACTTGTTTCTTTGCCAAGAGTGATGTTATCTGCACAGTATGCACGCCCAGATTTTTATCTTTCGTGTGGCAATACTGCAAATGCAAACTCGTGCTTTCTATTCATAACAGACAGACCAGTGTCTGAGCAACCACGCACACGTGATGTCGAGCCCTAATGAAATCACAGGCTCCGCCAATACCCAGTGACATGTTCAGACTGCAATCCCTACTGGGCATGTAATGGCAAAGGCAACTGCTGAGAGCATCCTGGACTACGTCCAGCCTCTTCCCCAGCAAAAGAGGGTAATTAAGCTTTTGGGTATCAACTGGGAAACGCTGTCTGGAAACGCTCCTTCTCGCAGGATTTTCCCAGCAGAGGGCACTTTTGATTCACAGACCACTTCGGATACTGCTTTTGTTATTCTCCATCGCCATCTCAAAGAGCTGAAGCAGAGGTGGTGCTGTCTGCTTAAAAATAAAGACATCGTTGCTTTAGCTCCACTTTCCTTCCTCCCTCTCCCCTCCAACAAGTTTTATTAAGTTCTCATCTTTAATTCATGCCTGCAGCAGAGCTGATGTCACTTTTTTTTTTGCTATTAAAAAAAGATCCACAAAGCACAAGCCAAGCTTGCAGTGGTATCTCACCTACTTTCCTTCTCTATTTTTATTTTCACTTCCAGTGATTTGTTAACACTCATTATCCTCCAAAAACTGAAAACATCTTCCAACAGAAACATGGCTATAGCCCTTTGAGAGGAAAGCAAACAAACCACCTATTAGATTACATGCTCTGTCCCCTGCAAAGGCAGGACACAGCCCACCAGAGACATATCACAAATTCAACCCTCCAGTTGTCTGCAGGGAAACTGCCAGGTGCCAGGGACGCAGCGAAATAAACCACGTAGCAACCGTTGAGGTGAACTCCCCTTTGGGAAACTGCTGTTTCACAGTGGATGCAAAGTGAGAATGAGGGAGGGCCTGTGATAAGACAGTACATGGGGGAGAATTTTGCAGCAAAAGCCCTGAGAATCGAGATGTTTTTAACTGCTAAAAAAAAAAAGCAATAATTAAAAAAAAGGATGGCATAATCAACTAATGCACACACCTGTCCTAGGTTAAAACACTGGGAAGACCAAGCACTGCAGTTTTGCCATAATTCGGCTTCGTTTGCATGCAGCCGAGATGTGGTTTTTAGGTTGGCAGCACCAGGTAGCTGACTGAAGGCCAGACACCCTATTTTAGGGCAGTAAAAATGCCAGGAGTCCTGTCCCTGCATTTCCTGCAAAGAAATCCTGTGCCTGTGCCTACCAGGGCACCGTCCTGGAGACTAACACCTCAGCAGAGTCCACCAGCATGCACGTGGACTCACCGGCATCCGCGTCTGGCCTTTCAGCTTCTACCAACAGCCCTGAGGACACCTGTGGGTAACAGAAATTTCGTAGGGGCTGATCAATGTCACGCTGCAGACGAAGAGAAGCTTATTCAGTAGTAAGCAGACCAACTGAACAAGTTATTTCCTCTACAAATTATGTAATTTAGAATCACTCTGGTTCCTCTTGGCTCAAGGATGAACAGTTTTGTTTTTTCAAAAGTCAGAGCAGCGGGTGGTGTGGTCATGTTGTGTAAGATACTACAAAGAGCAAAACAATTGCTGCCAAAGGAAAAGACACTGTATCGCAGGCTTTGTATTTTTTACCATGTTTTTTGGAGTAGGCCTTCTTGCAGAATCGCTTGTTTGTTTGTGTCAAGTTTTACTGGAACGTACGTTGTTACCAAACATCTTTCTAAACCAGGAGAAGCTGTCATAAACATGCTTAAATAAAATGCAGGAAAGTCGCTGCAGATCATTGGGATTGTGCAATTTTTGTGTAACAGTACATTGGGGAGGAGGGTTATGGGAAAATAAAACCCCAAATCCCAGGGACTGTTGCTTCTGAAACAACAAAGAGTGAACCCTAAATACGTCAATAGTTATACTGAAGTCAACAGAACTAAGCCAGTTTACACAATAATTCCTCAAGTATTTTATTCATCTGTTGCAGGGAGGGGGCACATTATTCGGCCTATGCATGGCAGCGAGAGGAACTGTGCGAGGCAGCACAACTACAGAGCTAGAAGCTGAAGCCTGGACTCACAAGCAAAAAAAAGTGGAATTAGGCCCTTTCTATGGTTCTATACCTTGCCTTTAGGGCTTGTAATAGGATATTTAATTACACTATTTTGTAACATCTTTGCTATTCTTTCACAAAAGCTGTAACTGTCGATATCAGATACTTGAAGTTAACATCAGATACCAACAATATTCTGTGTAAAGCTCAGCACCGAAACACCTCCCCACATCAGCAGCAGCTTCTAAATCATCAACATCATCGGGAAAAGGGGCTATTTCCCTGTTGGCTGTTAAATCACTAGCAGGCCTGAACATATATTCAGGAGCAATGATTTTAAGAAAAATACATGAAATCTGCAACAAAACGATGTCTGGTTGGATTCTAAAATCCTCCATAGTCCACAGGCACCTTTCTAGTGCCTTCAGGACGCTCTGAACCACATGGCCCTACGGGTTGTATTAGGGTCCTCATGAAAACAAAAAACACCTAGAAAGTCCTCGCAGCTACCAATTTCAGTTCACACACACCCTCCCCACGAGATTATGAGTATCTAAGCTCTGGCCTTCATATAAGCTACGAGAAAGCTTGGTGGCCACACCTGAATTCTGTAATTCAGACAAATGGGGTAGCAAGGAGCAAACTGGTCCCAAGGCTCATGGCAAAGAGACAGATCATTTAATACAGACATGGCTCTAGACTGTGTGGTGCCAGGAACTGCCCTGTCATCACCACTGATGGGGCAACAGGAACCGTCAATATTGGCACTACGGCCAGCAGGAATTTTCATCACGTCACAGGCTTCTGGAACAATAACAACAAAAAAAGCGAGCAAATAAATTTTGCACAAGAATGGTGAAAGAGTTTTGAGCAAACTTTTTAACACAACCTCGTGCCCCAAGCCCAATCCTCCTGCTCCATTTGCCTTTTCCCTTAAAACACCATTTCTCCTACAAGCTGGCCAGCGTGCCGGTGCCGATTTATCACAAGGGAAAACACATCCGACTCCCAGCTCTTGCAGGATTGCAGCGGCCCAAACACTTCAGCTGCTTCGCTTCCACCTACCAGCGGCTTCCCCAGCGCAGGGAGAATGACGGGATTGTTTGCATCGCTCTACAGCCCTGAAAAGCTTCGTGCCACCACCAAGCTTTTGCTGAATAGACACGGTGCCAGGAAGTCAGTGCCTGTGAGCTCCCGCTTGTTTTCAGGCCTGGCAGTGATGGATTACGTACAACCACAAGTTGGGCACAAACCAGCTGTCTATCTGTCTTTTCCAAACATCTTGCTTTGGTTTCTATATTATAGAGGTGCCAATGCCTTGTTTCAGGATGCCTGCTGCATAAAGAGCGCATATTTCTCTGAATATTTTACTGTCACACAGAGGGACTGGATGTGTTTTTTTTCTTTTTTAAATGCTGTTGCTCCTTCCCCAGCACATTTCCCATAATAAAAGTCTCTCTGTTCCCAGAGGCCTGAAGCTGAAATGACAAGCTGCAGTACAGCTCTCCTCTGCACAGAAATCCACGCACATGGATCCTGCTGTCTCATGCTGACACGCGGGGAAGCTGTGCCCACACCCCCAACCCTCCGTCCCCTCCTGCCAGGGCACCGTGTCTCCCACAGCGGCACCGCTCAGCTCCATGCTCCTGCTCTGTTGCCAGCTTGGACTAGAGGAAAAAGAAGAAAACACAGCTACCATTCCCCTCCTGGCCCTTCACAGAAACACTGAAGGGCAAAGCAGTGAAACAGCTTTGCAAAAAGTCTAAACCTGCCATATCCAAGCCTGTGTATCCTTCCCCTTTGAGTTACTGTACACAGACGCTACATGTACAGGCACATGGACAGGTTTATGTGGGATTCAGTTACTCCACAGGACGTCTGGGGGAAAGGGCTGTAAACAGCACCTATTCAAGACAGCTAACTTGGGGGGGGAAGATAAAAAATACCAGTTATTGAATTTGGGTCTGTCCACCACCAGGATTAAGGGCTGAACACACTTGGAAAAGCCTTCCAGTTCTGCACAAGAGCCGCGGTATCACTGCCATGGTGTCCTGCAAAGCCAAAGCCATTCCCAGAGAACACCCGGGATCTGACTGCAGCACTGCCTACATAGCAAAACGAAAACACAGATGAAAGATGTTTACCCTCTTCTCTCCCTGAAGGGAAAAAAAAAAAAAGAAAAAGAAAGCCAAACCCTCCTTCTTAGGCTGAGCAGGAGATCACAGAGAGGAAAACATGTAGGAGTCCAGACGAAAGGATAGAGCTGTAGACCAGGCATCGCTGCATCTGCTCCAGCTACACACAGTTGTTTAAAAAAAAAGCACTATGAATTTTTGTCTCTCTTTAGATGTCTTGCCTGCATGCTTTAAAGCAGCCTCAGAGGAATGTGCTCTTGGGTCCGAATCCCGTAGGAAATTATCCTTTGTGGTGGATGGTCTCCCCTTGGGGCCTGTCTGTGTGTTTTGCTTTCATGTAATCCTCCCACCTTGGTTTTCTAATGTAATACTATCCACATTATTATAGCTCTTTGATACTCTCAAATGGCGCTTACTCATGCTGTCATACTTTCAGCTCTTCCAGACTGGGTCTGACTGGCTTGGATGGCTTGTGGTTCATGCCATAAATATTTGGTTAAGTCACCAAAAGACACCATGGAGCAGCTGCGTGCCAATGGCAGACACTGCGCACAGGAGTGCCTGGGCCACTGGCTCTTGCTGAGCGGGATGCGCTGGTGATGTGCACGGGCATGTGCCCTACAAGAATAACAGAAGCCTAAAATACAAGCACCACTCTGTCAGAGTTTGCTGGCAGCTGCTAACTAGTTTTCTGTCCTAGTTCCCTCTTCTTTCTACAACTTCTGTTCCAAGAAAATTCATCAGATTAAATGCAAATTTTTAAGACAGTTCATTACTGTGTTTTAGACCAATTTTACTGATAGCGCACCAGGCCCAGCACCCTGACCCGTAGACCTCCCTCTACACTGTCTAGGACCGAAGCTTTGAGAAAAGACGTGAATCTTCACTGCCACTACTGCTCTCCTTTGCACTGAGAGCAGGGTTTTGTGGTTTCCTTTCTAGTTCCTCTGCATCACACAACCTCAGCATTCGGTTTGCACCATCTTCGTTGTCTCACCGATGCACCACGGGAATTTAACCATACAGTGAGCCTCCACTTTGAGTGTTCTCCTTTCTCCATTCCAGCATGAATTTACACCCTGGCAAGTTGGATCTTTAATATCCCTCCTACACACACGCACAGAGACAACTTCAGTACCTCCTCCGCTCGCACAGCGGATACCCTTAAAAACATGAATCAACGTTTACCCGCAGTTTTCCTACAGTGCTATCTAACTACCAGCAGTTATCGCCCATATGTAGGAACAAACTCAAATACCACTATATGGCTGACTGCTCTCCTGTGGTTTCCCTCTTGAAAGTTATCTCCACTTGTAATGCAGGCTTAATAACAGTGAGGAAACACAGTCCATCAGAGTAACAGAATGTCAGGGACCTGGACTCTGTTTCTAATCCTCCTGTTTGCTTGCTGGATGCCCACAACTAATCCAGCACTCATCACGAGCCTGCCTTCAGCTTTCCCATCTGCAACACTGCAATAATAATTCTGAACTTTTCTGCAGAAGACTAAGAAATAAATGACAAAAGGTAAATTTTGTAGCTAGTTGATTATTACCAACAATTGTGTGCTGCACTCAAGCTCCAAGATTTAATCTAATGCAGGGAAGTATTTCATGAGCACAAGGCAGATAAACTTCACAGCACGTATGAAGAGGTGAGAGCAAGCATGCTCATTAATGACACTTTCCCTTAAATCTTGAAGGCTCCTCTGAACAAGAAACTCAACCTTGGCCAAAGAAAACCGTGATCACATCCCAATTAAATTTGGCCCGTTGATATAAGCTTCACTGCTACAGCTATATGAATTTCTGGCCTGATTGGTCTAGCATTAAAAGATGTGGAGAAGAAATGCCAGGTCACTGCATCACTGCCCCCCCCTTTATTATATTTTATAATATATAATACACTTTTATTATGTTATTAATTATCTTATTATTCTAATTACATATTAGTGCACAGCAATAGGGGTTAAGTAAACCTTTCTTTTTCCTCCTCCCTCCCTTCCCTAAGGAGGGTTGATACAAAGGAGAAATGTTCAATTCCATTTACAAGATCTGTCCTGAGCTGGTGCTCAAACCCTGTCGTGCGGTAGCAGTCCTCGGGCCATTCCACCAGAGAAGTGCTCTAGCAACAGCAGTGCAGCAATTCTGCTTTGTCTTACTGTCAACCATGCTGAAAAGCAGCGAAGTAGGAAGAGGTTTTTCTTCATTCTCCGCCGCACAGCAATAAACTGACACAGCACAGCTGCAGTCTGCTCAAGCTTAAGGAAGGAAGAAAATAAATTGGGGCTCACATCTGCGCAGCAACTATTAAGAGAACCTACCCATCTCTATTCCACCCAAGTACTGACCTAGCTATGCAGTTCACTTTTGCTGATGACATTAGCTTTAGGAAACTCTCAGCGTGTTTATTTTGCAAACAGCATTTTGCTTGGAAATTACAAAAGAATCAGAAGTGCCACTTGCTGTTAGACAACATTATAATGCGAAATGAAGCACAGCCATTGTGATGGGAGAACACACTCATTAACTCAAGAGAGTTGGCAGTCTTCTAATATTTAGTAGATTTTTCTCAAAATCAACCTCCTGGAGTCATGTGATCTGAAAATCTAAATTTTCTTCCTTTAATAATGCGTTTTTGTCAGCCTTCATAACTGCAGGCAACGACAAAGATGTAAAAATTTTACGCTGAAGTATCATCTATTTTCAGGGCAATATTATGAGTCTGAACAGCAAGTCTGGTAACTCAACCTGTGTACAGGACTTCTGTTCCTTATCTCTATGTCAAAACCTAAATCATTCATTGGTTTATCTTTTCACGACAGTTTATGACTTACAAAACAAAGACACCAGAATTCTCAAAAGCCATGGGCTTAATTCCCATTTTTGTCATAGCTACGCAATTGTGCTGACTTGCAAATGGTTGGGATTGACGTTGGAATAACGCAGCAATCACAATCCATTGATTCTTACATGACATTATGATCTTTTTTAAGTAGTCTTTGACCTGAAAATACCTCTGCACTTTGAGGATATTCACAAGGTCTGCGTTACTGTAAAAGTAGCCAGCAGTATTCTTGAAAAAATTCCTTTCTGGAGGATGTGTTTTCCAAACAGGGCCCCTTAGAAGAGCACAAATGGATCTACACAAAGTCTATTACTTCTGTAAGAAACCAAACTGCACATCTCAAGTTGCAAAGGAACAAAAGGAGATGGTAACATCCTTTGAAGATGCGTTAGTAAAAAACCCAAAGACAAAACAAGTTTGGCTATCACTTATTTTCTTGACGTACCACTTATCTAAAGAACCAGTAGCTCAGGAGAGGTCATAAATAAAAAAAAAAATTTTAAAAAAAAAAAGGAAGAAAAATTCAAGTTTTAATTCCTTGCAGTGGATTTGGACAGCCCACCCTTCACACTGATGGCCTGGCTTTAGGCAGCTTACAGAACAGTCTCCCTGGCCAGGCCACTGACGGGAAACATCAGCAAATCGACAGGACTTGGACGAATGAAGCTTAATGACAAATGGGGAAAAAGACCAGAACAACATCAAATCTGGTTTCCTTCTGCCTTCCACAGCTTGCCTACACGACTGGTAGAGCCACAGCCCCTTTCAGTGCTGCTAGCACTAATTAGATCTGAGCAGCTAGAATGGAACACATTAAGGTTAAAAAAAAAAAAATCACCCTCTGAACCCACTCGTACGTATCCACAGGAACTATTCATTGAAACTTCAACTTAAATACATATTTATCTTTGTGCTCTGAAGTCCAATATATCTCATTTTCAATTTAACCTCTCCTCTTTAATGCTTTGTAGAAGTTGTACAAGATCATTTATGCAGAGATTTTATATTTTTAAAAAATTCAAGCAATTGGAAGAGCCAAACATTTCCAAGGGTCAGCAACCAACGCACACAACCCCCGCACCCTGCCCAACCGGAGACCCAGGCATAAACCATCAAGGGCACGTTAGGAAACGCTCTGCGTGTCACATCCCTGGCAAAGCACGGGAAGACATAGCTGCAAAGAGCGGAACACAGGCCAGATCCTCCAGTAATGTAAACTGTAAAAATAACTCCACTGACTGCAAGCTGGCTCACAGAGTTGGATTCAAATACCCACTGGATCACGGGGGCAGCTCATAAGGTAAAGCAATTCTCAGGAGGAGAAGGTGGCAGGTAAGGAGCCAAGGTGGGGAAATACATCACTGAAAGCCCAGAACCAGAATGGAGGCCCGGCCATGCACTGGTTCCCTGGAGCTCCGTCTCACTGTGCTTATCTGTGCAGTGCTGCACTTCCCTTCCCAAGCACTACCGCCCGCCGAACTGCGCACACTTCAGTGCGCTTCAGGCTGACGGACCTAATCCCCCTACATGTTTGATTTTTTAATTATTTTTTTTAAAGAGTAAATCAGGGGAACCATCATCCAGACATATCTTTCAAGTACAGACAAAAATTCCTATGCTTCTTACAGGCTGCACTCAGGCCACGTACGCGGGTGTAAAGTCACAGCCTCTCCTCTGCTAACCAACACTGTTCCAGCACGGAGTAACTCAAAGCAGCCCAGTGTGAAACCCCCACACCAACATATCTAGCAAGATGCTCGCAAAACCTTCGTTTTTTCAAGCTTGATTGTATAATGTTTTGATGGGGTCCAGAGATTGCCATTTGTACCCTTGACTCACCATCAAGAGCATTTACATTTTTTTTAATCTGAGATGAAAATCTAATAGCTTATATTAAGCCTGTTCTGACAGGAGTCTTTGAAAGTCAAAGTCCTGCTACTAGCACATGGAAGGTTAGAACGGTTTCCACCTTATGCTGTCCAAGCCTCTCCTCAATACTAGAGTACCTAATGGTCACAAATTGTCAATTTGCAACTTCTGTGTGCAATAAGCAGACACTACGCCTGTTCGTAGACATGAAATCGCAAGGACAAAAGTACCTTAAATAACCTGTCAGAGGTCATACGTGGATCTATAGATGACCCACGCGCCTTTTGTACCCTACTTGAGCCGTGTAATCAAGAAACCGCCCTTCTTCCTTGGATGATTGCGTTTGTACCCAAAGGGGATTTTTATGCAGTGTAAATTAGGGTGAAACATTTCTTTCCAGTGGAAAGACCCCAAAACCACAACTACACACAAACATCAACTTTAATAATTTCAAAGGCGTTGTTTAGTGGTATTATTTTAGCCACCTACCTACAGTAGTAAGACATAGTAAATCTATGCAGTAGAACAAAATTACTTTAACTGATTAAGGAGAAAATCAGCACACAGCATTCAGAGCTAGTGCCTCAAAATTAGAGATAAAACCATTAAAACTTGGCAAACTAAATCTAGAATTATAGTTTAGCTAGAGAAGCTTTCTTAATTTCTTTCCATCAGTCAAAATTTCCCCCCCCTCCTCCATTCCACCTCCTTTATACACAACTTCAAGTAATTTTTCTAATATGCCCAGAGATCTGTAAATTCTCAATGAAAGTCCAACAAAAAATTGGAAAAAATATAACGTAAGATTCCAAATGCAAACTGTAAATAATAATATGTAACACCTTTTTTTTTTCCTTGTTTGGATTTACATTGAGTTTCTATCCATTCTCTTTTCTGAAGGTTTTACTGCACCGAGGCGGCTCACAATGTAATATGTGACAGCAAGCATAAGTTAATGAAAGACAGTAACTTTTCAAAGCACACATGCAAATACAAAATACTCTGTAAGTATAACTAACACGGGAACATGGACTTGTCTCCTCAAGGCGAGTGGTATTTCAAAACAGGGTCTGAAAGCACGCCCCAGCTTGGCGCTCAAGAATGCACCATGTACTGGTTTTAGTGTTTTGAACCCATCTTAATACTCAAGTGCAGCTCATGAGCAGCAGTATGTAAGGGTAAGCAAAGAAAACGCACCGCCAAACACCCTACAAACACTGATCAGCTTCTTGCTAATACAAAATACAACTTCTAAATATATGTGCCTGGTATGTACAGACAGCTAGCACCCCCTTCATGTTGAAATGGTCTCAGCTACTTCAGAAATCTGCATGAGCAGAAAGACTCCAACTGATTTTTTTAAATCATACATGTGAACATGTATCCAAATATATAACAACAAGCAAATCTAATTAAATCTCTTCTACTATCTACTGCAAGAAAGATTCCTGTGGGCCATGACAGGCTAGAAGAAAAAGTAAAGCAGCACGCCTGCTCTCCCAAGCGCCCGGCAGAGCAGCGTTACAGCTGTCAGGTAGCACACATGTAGCCCAGAGCTTACTGAAGCTTTGCAGATAAGAGATAAGCAATACTTTCTATTTCACTCAGATGTAGATTATGAGCCAAGGAAAAAGCAAGCTTAAAAGGTGAATGGCTTCTTTTGGCATTAGCTGAAATATCTGTATAGTCTCCAAAGAAAGCCGACAGCGAGGTCAAGCTACAGTATGGGAATTCTGTAGTCAATAAAATACCCTGGTTTTTAAGCTCTGAGTCAGAAAAATTCAATGTGGATGACCACTTATTGAAAGGGTCATCATCCAACAGAGAGAAAATTGCTAGAGCAACAATGAGCCCAGAAGTATTCCTCAGTTTATAGAAACCACAGAGAAGGGCAAATTCTAAATCTGTCTCCTCCTAGTATTAATCTCGTTTGCCTCCAAGGATCAATTTATCCAGTAGAAACCGCATTGTGACGGCGCACTCAAGCTCCTTCTCCTCTGTAATCTGAGCTTAAATCACAAAACAAAACCATTGTTTTATGGCTGCACGTTGACATTTAAATACTTCTCTAGCACTGAAAGCACAGCTCAAGCACTGCGCTGACAAGCAAGAAGGGCAGATGGGGGCTCTCACCCCAAGCTAGTGTTTTCCTCAGTGGATCAACTTTACTTTTTACTATACTCTAGGTGACTGTGCACTGGCGTTCTCAGGATGTTTACAGAGTCAGAGCTTAGGAAGAAAACTTACAGATTTCCCACTAACTCCCAAGGCCCTGAGTATTTCCCTGTCAGCAAGGAGTTTGCAATGCACCCAGCCCAACACCGACCGTGCCCATTAGGCTACGCCTGCGCCGCCAGCGAAAAAATGCTCCTAAGGTAGAACTAACCGTGCCCAGGAGCTCTTGTACCAAGACCACTGAAGCAAAGCTTGAATGGGCTCCTCCATGGAACCTGTAGCAGGACTTTCCATGTATTAAATGACTCACTGTGAAACAAAGCCAGCTCAACGAGTCTTACATTAGAATGCCCCGCTGCAATGCAAATAAAAACCTTTTATATCTAAAGGCAGACATCCCTCCCCCACAGGTCCAACTTTCTGCAACTGTTCCCTTTTCTGGTGTTCATTCTTTAAGCATCCAGTCATATTCTTCTTCTCACTTGCTCACATTGGTGCTCCCAAAGCAATGAATTTGGTTTGCTAATTACAGCAATCAGAGGAGATGGGGAACATGAGGCACAGATTAAAAAATTGCTCAGGATGGGTTCTTTCTTAGCACTTCACCCTTTTGACAGATCTGTGCAGTAAGCTCCACACTGAACAGCACTTGACTCAGCCTCAGTTTGGAGTAGGGAGAAATTAATTGCAATCTAATAGGATTCAAATTGGTACAAGGGATCCCATCATTACGGGACAAGAAAGACTAAAACCGCAGTACATTAGCCTGGTAGCAAAGGGCTTCAGTCAATGCAGTGGAACAGGCAACACCATTGCCGAGACATGATGAATTGATATCTCAATAATTGTAATTTATTAGTCGGAGGTGCTGAGCTAGCATATGAACCAGGTGGGAACGGACTAAGCCTACATAGTGTTTGTGGAAGGAATGACATTCCCTTTGCAAGGTCTAACTTGAAATAGTTTTACACTGATGCAAAGATGTGTCACAGCTTAATTCAAGCAGCAGTTATGTGTACTGGAGGATGAAAGTGTAAATCAGCAGCAGACTGGGAAACAGAAGGCTCCTGGTATCAAATGTCAGTGGAGTTGCTCCCTCACTGTGCAACCTTTGACAAGTCACTTGACCTCCTGGTGCTTCAATCAAGGCAGCTACGGCACTGGGTTAGAAGCAAGATTCCCATCAAAGCCACGTTCGCCCTCTGTGCTCAGATCCTCAGTAAACTGCAGCCCCTACCTCACTGTATTTGAAACCGACAGCGGAATTATTACAAGACTGCCCTGTGGATACTTAAAGTCATGTGTGACAAACAGGCTTTACGTAATGAATTATGGTAAAGCTGCAAGAGTAAATTTGACAGACTTGCACACGCATTCGCATTCACATGAAGCCCAACTGTCCCACTTCCACATGAGCAGCTCCAAGGGAACATCTACGAAGCAAAACGAAGGCTCAGTTGGGGCATGGATGAATGCACTTGCAAGGATTTCCTTCCAGGTAGCACACAGACAGGGTAGCAGCGCCCAAGGCAGCAGAGGTTAACAAGCTTGGATCCCCGTGGGCTTGCATTCCTGTTCCTCCTCTCTGCTGAAGCCTATGCCACTAAATATTCATAACTTGTTGCTAAATTAAGCAATCATTCACATGGCTATTAATGCCACATTCCCCCCTGACTTCCCTGGGCAAGCAGAATTTTAGGAATTTGGAATATTCTCCAGTTAGTTTCAGAAAACAGAATGTAATCCCCCAACACTGGAGGTGCCAATGCAACTCACTGGCAGCTGCTATTCCCCTCCTGTCTTCTGCTAGAGAAAGTCTTCTGGATGCCAGACTGCCTGAAGAAGAGACCTACCACCCTCACACCCAGCCGGGCCTTAACAACCCTGTCTGCCTCTTCCCACCTGGGACCAGTGAGGGAAAAGCACAGGTCTCCCATGAGGCCACTCCAGGGAGGGTCAGAAGACCACACTGGAGGTGAAGGTCTGGGTCTCTGAGCTAAGGACAGTACATGAAAAAAACCCCACTGCTGGGAAGAATAAGAGGGATGAATTCATACCAAATTGCAGAAAATGTTGTTCTTGGCAAGCCAAGGCTTTGACCTCCCTTTTTAGCCCACTGCAGTCAGCTTTACGTACGTCTCACACACTCTATGCTGCATAATCAAGTGGGGCTCTTTCAGAGTAACAGATACCTGAGCCCCTTCTCAAGCATACGTAAGTGGATCTACTCCTTCCTAAAGCTTCCCGAGAAGCCAGTTACTAAAGACAGAAAACCACAAAATTATACACTGAGTATTTCTAACCAGCTCTTCACCCTAGAAGACCTTTGGAGGGTTTATAATTAAGAAAAAGAAAATGCTTAGGCTACAAAACTGGCTGAGCGAGTTCACTGTCAAGATCCTTCCCAAGGGTTTGTACTGTGGAAACACCCTCAATATTCACACCTAGTTCTCAATCATAAGATGATAATTAATACCTGCATTAGATCATCTTCAGCAATTGCCAGAGCTTTCTGCAGGGTTCTTGGTGAACTGAATTACTGAACAGTGATCAGCCTCTCCAAGCAAGCTCTTGGAAACTGAAGCTGGCATCCCTCCTGGGCACCTGATGTGGCACATTCACATGGCATGATGCAGAAATACCAGCTTGGATGGAGTGACTTTACTGATGTTCTCCATCTGAAATGGTTTGTTGTGCTTTGGGTCAGCTCTGAGCTGATGTGGCAGTGCTGTTCCCAAATCTAGTCAAGTCTCTGTACAGTGTTCCACAACTTCAGACCATTCCCTTAAATCTTGGTACCAAGACTCCTGCAGCAATGACCTCCTCCCTTCCTTCTTCAGGTTGAAAATACAGCCTTGTACTTTCCTGTATGGTAATAAAATAATCATCATGTCCCCTACCACTTTTCTTCTGTATATTGCAAGCATTTTAAAAAGGAAGCACAAATATTATCTCCAGATAATATTTTAATAATGTTACAGATAAGCAACCAGACAAAGCACGGCTAAGTAATTCACCCTGTTGCCCAACAATTTAGTAGCAGAATTTGGTAGTATAAATCCTCTAACCTCAACAACTCCACCATTTAGCAGTCTTGGCAAGAATACAGCCTCTCCTCCTCTCCGAGACAGAGTAATTTTTTGAGGAGGAGGAGGAAGAGGGTTTTAAAATTATGTGTCTGCAGTGTCTGGAAACAGGAACAAAAACCAGCTTAGGTATTAACTACCATCCTTCTAGAGATCAAGATTCCTATTCAACTCAGAAATAAGAATATCACATCAAAGTTAATTCCTTATGGAGTGACTGCTAGGTGAAAGCCAGTATCTGAGAGTGAAAAATATCATATCACTTGGTTAGATTTTTATTTTAACATACATAGTTCAGCATTGGGAACAGCAAATTTTTTCTTATAGGTAGAAGGAAAAGATGAAATTTTACTGATTAAATCCCAATTCTGTCAGAACAAGCTTCAAGTCAACAACTATGTCAATACTTAACTAGGAATTAACTAAGGTCTCTTATTTGTGTAGTTGTCTTAACAGCCTTCATCGCACAAAGGACTATAAAAGCCTTTCAGACTGCGCTGTTTTAGCAGATACACCTTAAGCAATTACCGTACATCTCAGCAGGTCCTTGAACAGCAGGATATACCTGATCAATGTAAGTCACATGGTGCTGAATACTGCAAAAAAGCCTCCGTTTTCTACATTCTGCAGATGAACACAGCTGAAGCAGTAGAAATTCCTGTCATTACCCATGTAAGTTAAAGACAGTCTGCCAAAATAAATAAATAATAACCATTAGGAAAACAAGCACATGATGCTACAGAAGGAAGCCTCTGAACGATCAGAAATCCTATTCTGAGTCCCGTTAATGGAGCACACATTCATCTTGCAACAGCTTGCACACTTTACTTGCCTGGATCTATCAAAATAGAAGAAACGCATTTATTCCAGAAAGAGGTTATCAGAATACAAAAATGCAAATAACAATAAACTGGTAAGTGGGATTTAAGCAAATACTTAAGTGAGTCAGGAGCACATCGTATCAACAAGTCACTGCGATTTAGGCTCTCAACTAATTGAACCCTAGTGGTGGTAATTTCTTGTAAGAGCATCTTTTTTTATTTGTGTTTACAAGACTTGAGTAGCAGAGAGCCTACTCTCTTTTTCAAACAAAGCTAGCTCTTGCCAAAAGACTTCANAAGTCTGTGAGAGCTCCCACTTCTGCACCCTCCTAGTTCGATGTCTGACCGTCATCAGCAGGCTGGTTCTGAGGAACATCCAGCAGCTGCTGCGCCAAGCTCTGCAGGACAAAAGCTTAGTACATGTGAATGCACCTCTGAGAGTAAAGGGCAGAGCTATGAAGGGCAAGCCTCCAGGGTCTACATCACTGCTAATTTCTTGACACAACTCGGACTTTCTTATCCATTTTTTAATTGAAATAATTTTTCATAAACCAAATTCTCCCGTGCTCTCAGTTCCAATAAATAATAACAACCAGGTATTTGTCAAGTTCCCATACAACATACTCTGTAACTCCTCTGCCTTTGGCTTTGCCTTAGGCTTACACCTATTCGAGGTGACCCAAGGTTGCCAGACAACAACTCAATTCCTACTAAATAACACGCATGCACATAAAAATCCACTCCGCAAAACATACTATTTTTTTTTCTCTCGGACAATGTAGACTTTATTACATCTGCTATTACAACGTGCCTGTAACAAGGTTCTCTAACAAGCAGCCCTAAGGTCAAATGTGTCCCTTGATCAATTTACTAGAGGTCCCTGGTGCTGCTGCTGTGGGTAGACTGTCTGGGGGAAAAAAATAATCCCTTTTTTCCTTTGCTTCACTGTAAGGGGAAAAAAAAAAAAGAAAGCTGTCAGAAGGACATTTTTCTTCTCCCTCTGCTCTTGACAAGTCAGGTAAACAGGGAGGGAATATCTAGCTGCAACGAACTGTAAGGGACAGCACTTGTACAGGCACATGAAAACACACTGTTTATTTACCAAGCTACTCAATGCACGAGGATGATTCAGAATAAGGCTAAGGGGATTGGGAAGGTGCCTTAGCAAAACATCTGCAAAGCTATTTTGCATGAGGGCAAATAAAAGACACCCTGGATGTGAGTGTCCTGTGGTGGTTCATTCAGCGTGACCTGGACAGGCTGGAAAGTTGGGCAGAGAGGAACCTGATGAAATTCAACAAGGGCAAGTGCAGGGTCCTGCACCTGGGCAGGAACAACCCCATGCATCAGTACAGGCTTGGGGTGCACCTGCTTGGAGAGAAGCTCTGTGGAGAGGGACCTGGGTGTCCTGGTGGGCGACAGATTGACCATGAGCCAGCAGTGTGCCCTGGTTGCCAAGAAGGCCAATGGGATTCTGGGGTGCATTAAGAGGAGTGTGTCCAGCAGGTCGAGGGAGGTTCTCCTTCCCCTCTATTCTGCCCTAGTGAGGCCCCCCATCTGGAGTACTGTGTCCAGTTCTGGGCTCCCCAGTTCAAGAAAGATGAGGAGCTACTGGAGAGAGTCCAGTGGAGGGCTACAAGGATGATGAGGGGGACTGGAGCATCTCTCCTACGAGGAG
>Ga0065711_1008782_pt1 | contig 21448 bp, 26 predicted proteins | sample Hoacrofraction12_FD_59098 | JGI IMG/M metagenome (GOLD analysis project Ga0065711, IMG submission 59098) | Hoatzin crop microbial communities from Cojedes, Venezuela - Epithelial fraction 12 v2 (version 2) | ecosystem: Host-associated > Birds > Digestive system > Esophagus > Crop | place... | reverse complement strand
CCCGAGCCATTACACGGACGGGAAGATTGAAGTCATCGATTTTATCGAGGACAAGGGCCTTTGTTACCACCTCGGCAATGCGGTGAAATACATCGCACGCGCCGGGAAGAAAGATCCGGACAAAACGGTGGAAGACCTGCAGAAGGCGGTCTGGTACCTGAACCGGTATATAGAGAAATTGAAGGAGAATGAGCAATGAAGATGGCAGAACTTAGGATGCTGCCGGTGACGGATTTAAAGCCTGCGGAGTATAACCCGCGAAAAAAACTGAAGCCGGGAGATAAGGAATATCAGAAGATAAAGGATTCCATTGAGGAGTTCGGCTTTGCCGACCCGCTGGTGGTCAATGCGGATATGACGATCATCGGAGGCCACCAGAGGCTGACCGTAGCGATGGATCTCGGGTATACCGAGGTGCCCTGTGCCGTGGTCGATGTCGATAAGGTCAGGGAGAAGGCATTAAACATTGCGCTCAACAAGATCACGGGCGCATGGGATGAAGACCTGCTGGCTGCGCTGCTTGCGGACATCGGCGACAGCGACTTTGACCTCGGGAAGACAGGCTTTGAGCCGCCGGAAATCGAGCAGCTTTTTAATAAGGTGCATGACAGGGAAGTCTCCGAGGACGAATTCGATGTGGACAGCGAACTTGCAAATCCTGTGTTCTCGCAGCTGGGAGACATGTGGCACCTCGGGAAGCACAGAGTCCTGTGCGGTGATGCGACCGGGGCCGAGAACTACGTGGCACTCATGGATGGGGAAAAAGCAAACCTCGTCCTGACCGACCCGCCCTACAACGTGGATGTGGAAGAGACCGCCGGAAAGATCATGAACGACAACATGTCCGATGCGGCATTTTATGATTTCCTTCTGGCTTCCTATCAGTGCATGCACGCCAACCTTGCCGATGACGGCAGCATTTACGTCTGGCACGCAGACACGCAGGGCCTTAACTTCCGCAGGGCATTTCAGGACGCCGGATTTTATTTATCCGGATGCTGCATCTGGAAGAAGAATTCCCTCGTGCTCGGAAGAAGTCCGTATCAGTGGATTCACGAGCCGTGCCTTTACGGCTGGAAGCAGAAGGGCACGCACAAGTGGTATTCCGACAGGAAGCAGGTGACGGTCTGGGAGTATGACAAGCCGAGATCGTCCAAAGACCATCCGACCATGAAACCGGTGGTGCTGATGAGCTATCCGATCCGGAACAGCTCTGCCACGAACGGCATCGTCCTTGATCCGTTCCTCGGCAGTGGCTCGACGCTCATTGCCTGCTGCGAGACGGACAGGGTCTGCAGGGGCATCGAGCTTGATCCGAAGTTCGCCGACGTCATCGTAAAGCGCTACATCGAATATAACGGCGGGAAGACGGACGATGTCTACGTGATGCGTGGCGGCCAGAAGCTGACCTTCGAAGAGGCGGTAGCACTGCTGGAAGAGGCGTGATTTGTCACATATGCCGAATCTGAAAAATAACAGATAAATGACTTTACTTATCCGCCCTTCAGAGTGATGTATGTACTACCAAAAAATCACTGCTGCAAAGGAGGATCAGACATGTTGAAGATGGAATGCAAGGCAGAGGACAGAAAGGTACTGGTAAAGAGGATGGGAGAGCTCACCGGCATAAAACCAAAATACCTAAGGACGCCTTCGATGGCTTATGAGATCGGAGACTACCGGGTAGAAAAAGACGGGACACTTACCGTCGATAACGAAAAGGCGGACGGCGAGCTCATCCGGACATTGGTGACAGAGGGACTTGTATCGGAACCGGAGGAAGAACAGCTGGAGCTTAACATTGAGCTTCCGCTTTCCGGGCACACCGGAAGGAGCCTTAAAAACCTGATGAATCTTTTCTATTCGAGGGGAGAGATGCTCAGCAAGGCGACCGGCGGATACTTCGCGGTAGATAAAAGCCTGATCGAAGCCCTGACGGATACGGACGATTCCGAAGAAGCTGTGAAGAAGGTGATTGCTGAACACAGCGCAGAGCTTCACGGCATCGAGCTTACGCAGGACAGAATCCGAATGACGGGATTCCCGGCTGCAGGTGGCAGCGATGCAGCGCAGGCCTTTACGGATCTGGCAGCGCTCATGAATCAGTCGGCCATCAGCCAGCAGAGGATACAGGCAAAGCAGGTGGACGACTCCAATGAGAAGTACATCTTCAGGATCTGGCTTATCCGACTTGGCATGAACGGGGAGAGATATAAGAAGACGAGGAAGATCCTGCTTTCGAATCTTGGCGGGTGCGTCGCCTTTAAAACGAGCGACCAGCTTGAGAGGGCAAAGCAGAAGGCAAAGGAGAAAAGAGCAGCCCAACGCGTAGGCCATGAAGGGGTGTAAATTACACAGTTTCATGGGGCTTATAAAGCCTGATATTTGTTGGATTTACAGGCGATTATCAACTTGCTATTAGTGCGCTTCAGAGTGATATATACACACAACAAAACGAAAGCACACACCCGCAAGGGAGCAAGGAGATTAGCCATGACAGAGACAACCACAAGACAGATTGAAGCCATGAAGCAGCAGACCATCGGGGTCGAGGTCGAGATGAACAACATCACCCGGGAGAAGGCAGCAAGAACAGCCGCCAGATTCTTCGGGACAGACCGGTACGAAAACACAGCACACCGGAACGGCTACCAGACTTGGAGCGCATGGGATACGCAGGGCCGGGAATGGAAATTCCAGAAGGACGTTTCCATCGCAGGGCCGGACGCAGAAAAATGCGAGCTGGTCACTCCGATCCTTCACTACGACGACATCGAGACGCTTCAGGAGCTGGTGCGGCAGATGCGGCACGCAGGCGGCAAGAGCTGCCCGAGCAGGGGCTGCGGAGTACACATCCACATCGGCCTCGGGAACCACACACCGCAGAGCCTTCGGAACCTTTGCAACATCATGGCGGCGCATGAGACGCAGATCGGCAGGGCAATCAGGCTGGACTCCTACAGACAGAGCAGATACTGCAGGACGATCGACCCGGATTTCCTTGCACGGATCAACAAGAAGAAGCCCACGAGCTTCGAAGCCTTCAAGAGGCTCTGGTACAACGGCCATGACGGAAGCCACCAGCATTACGACTCCAGCCGCTACCACATGACAAACCTTCACGCCTGCTGGACACACGGAACCATCGAATTCCGGTGCTTCCAGTTCGCAGAGGAAGGAAACGGCAGGAAGGGCGGCCTCCACGCAGGAGAGCTCAAGGCCTACATCCAGCTTTGCCTCGCGATCAGTCAGCTGGCCAAGCAGGTAAGATTCGCAAGCCCGAAGCCGCAGCAGACGGAAAACGAAGCCTACGCCTTCCGCTGCTGGATGCTCCGCCTCGGATTCATCGGTGACGAGTTCAAGACGGCCCGCACGATCCTGATGCGGAACATGGAAGGCAACTGCGCATGGAGAAACGCATAAGGAAGGAGAGACAACCAATGACAAAATACTACATCGCATACGGAAGCAACCTTTCCATCGACCAGATGGCACGCAGGTGTCCGGAGGCTACAGCCTTCGGCACCGCAGAGCTTGACGGCTGGCAGCTTCTTTTTAAAGGGCCTGCCACCATCAAAAGGAAGAAGGGAAGAACGACGCCCGTCCTTGTCTGGACGATCACGGAAAGCGACGAGAAGAGCCTTGACCGGTATGAAGGATACCCGCACTACTACATCAAGCGGGATCTCGAGGTGAAGGTCACACCGCTTTCAGGAGGAGAGCCGGTCACGGTGACGGCAATGGTCTATATCATGACGGACTGCCGAAGCCTTCATGCACCGACCGCAGGATACTACGGTGTGCTTGATGAAGGGTATCAGCGCTTTGGGTTTGACAGAGAGATTTTAGAGCAGGCACTGGTCGATAGCGTAACAGGAGGTGCGAGATGAATTATCCGACAAAAGAAATGGTGGAACTGATCAGGAAGCACTACCCGGCAGGGTGCCGGATCGTACTCGACAGGATGGATGATCCGCAGGCACCGCCCATCGGGACGCAGGGAACGGTCACCGGCGTCGACGACATCGGAAGTATCATGGTCGCATGGGACAGCGGCGGGAGTCTATCGGTCGCGTACGGCGAAGATATATGCCACAGGGTGGCCTCGGAGGATGAAATCAAGGAATCCTTAAACTGGCTTGGAAAACGGCAGACAGGGCCGGGACATTGCCCGAGATGCGGTAAGGCGCTCGAGTCCTTTGACAGGCATGCCACAAGCCGGAGAGCTGCCATCACGATTTGTGATGAGTGCGGGACGGCGGAGGCCTTGGAGGATGTCGGAATCATCCCGAAGATCTCGCTTTGTGCTTGGCACTGCACCGCCGACTGGCAGGTGTAAATTACACAGTTCTCCTCGCAGATCTTTGTGCAGATTATGTCTCAGAAATGACTGGATATAAGTCCCGAAAAGAGTGATTAATACACTACCGAAAGGGAAAACAAAGCACACAAGGAGGACGCCATGAAGAACAACACATTTTTCGAAGAGATGAAGAAAGCTGGATACGCATACGAGGATGAGCGCACTGAGCGGAAGAAAATAAAGGATGCGATCCTTGCCGCAAAGGACATCGATGAGGAAGCCCTCAAGGCTTGGTACGCAGAAGAAGAAAAGCACCCGTTCCCATTTTCCAAAGGCCAGATGACGGCTTACTACAGCTGGGCGAACAGCCTGATGCGGAACACGGACGCCTTCGAGGTAAACGACCTTCCTTGGGAGAAGGATACGCCGGATTTCATCAAGGCGCTGAAGGCGGCAGGCATAAACCACATCGTAGTCACCGACAGGAGCACGGCCCTGATGGAAGGGATTCACCTTCTGGCAGAGCTTGGCTGCACGATGACAGGGCTTGAGACAGTTACCCGCCGCGAAGAGCGCTGGGGCGACGAGGAAGCCACCAAGATGCCCGGGATCGGGTTTGACATCGCCTGATGGGAGGAGCTGCAGATGAACTGGAATGAAAAGGCAAATGCCAAGCAGCGCCTTATGGAGAACCTTGCGGCATACATGATTCAGAAAGGAACTATAAAGAGCGACAGGAGCCGGAGCAATGCATACGCTTATATGCGGATTGTGGAGCTTTCCTTTAGGGGAGAGTCGTTTACGATAACGCAGGTGGACGGCATGACCTGCCGGATTGAGAAGGCATAAAATACACAGTTCTCCGCCGCGATATTTGTGCAGATTATATCGCAGAAATGACTGGATATAAGTCCCGAAAAGAGTGATTAATACACTACCGAAAGGGAAAACACAAAGCACACGGAGGGCAAAGACCATGACGAACGCATACGAGATGAGAACACACTTCGGAACCATCGGAGACTGGGACACGAGCATTAGCCGCGAGGAATTCGAGGAGCTTTTTACAAGGACAAACGAGAAGGTGACCTTCACCTTCGGCGGCTGGGACGGAAAGAGCTACGACGGCGAGAGCCGCACGGCCCGGGTTTACAGAACAAGCTACAAGGGCTTCGAAGACATCCGCTTCATCAAGGTCGGAAAGCACCTGCACTACATCGACGAAGAACGCACCATGATCGAGAAGGCAACCGGCAAAGCGCACCCGGAAGCAAGCTGGCTGATCGACGTCAGAAGAGCATAAGGAGGAGCCACATGGAACGCTACTACTACTCAACCAAGGAATCCGCATGGGAAGCTGCAAAGCTCATCGGCAAAAGCAAGGACAAGATGGTCACCGATTACGGAGTCGACCAAGGCCACGGAAAAAGGTGCTACTACATCGAGGTGGCGGACAGAAAATAAGGCCTCAGGGCCTTTTTTCGTAGATGTAAATTACACAGTTATGGCCGCAGATCTTTGTGCAGATTATGATGCAGAATTGACTGGATATGTGCCCGAAGTAGAGCGAATATACACGTACCGAAAGGGAAAACAAAGCACACGGAGGGCAAAGACCATGACAAGAACAACGAAGAAAGCAACCTACAGCAACGGATACTTCAGCGAGGGAAGCATCAAGGTTAAAAAGGACATTTTCCATTACAGCGTCAAGCACTTCGATGAAGGAAGCGACTGGGGAATCGACTGCGGCAGGATCAGCAAGCTGAGCCTTAAAAGGAACGGCGAATTCGCATGCTGCTACGACAGAGGCTGGGACATAAGGCCCACCGACGAGAACACAGAGCTTGCGCTGGCAATCCTGATGAAGGAATACAACTAAGGAGGAAGCGCGATGCAGAACATTACGAAGAAGGCGCTGAAGGCCATTGCAAAAGAGTACGGCAGGGATGCTGCAGAACTCGAGGATTACATTATAGATATGGAGGGTGACGGCATCCGGGTGGATGAGCAAGACCTCCGGGATATGTTAAACAACGACGATATTTAAGGGAAGGGAGCCGCAGGGCTCCTTTTTACGTACAAAGGAAGTGAGAAACATGGCTACAAGAGGCAGAAAGCCAACACCGACTGCGCTCAAGGTGCTGGAAGGGAATCCCGGAAAGCGGCCTTTGAACACAGCGGAACCAAAACCGGATAAGAAAGCTCCGTCCTGTCCGAAATGGCTGGAGCCGGAGGCGAAGAAGGAATGGCGCAGGCTTTCAAAGCAGATGGAGGCCATCGGCATTCTCACACAGGTGGACATGGCGGCGTTTGCCGGATACTGTCAGGCCTATGCCCGCTGGAAGGAAGCGGAGGAATTCATCACGCAGCATGGCACCATTGTCCGGACACCGTCCGGGTACTGGCAGCAAGTGCCGCAGGTCTCGATTGCACAGACCTACCTTAAGATCATGAATCGCTTTGCAGAGCAGTTCGGCCTGACACCTGCATCCAGAAGCCGGATCATCGCAGATACCGAAACTCCTGCAGGCGATGAGATGGAAGATCTGCTGGGCAGCGGTTGATGGCAGAGACAAGACCTGAAAATTATCCAAAGCTTACAGATTACAGTCCGACGCGCTTCATGCAGGAGTCGTCCCATTACGATGAGGACAGAGCCGACCGGGCTGTAAAGTTTATAGAGAATCTCCGGCACACAAAAGGGCGCTGGGCCGGAAGGAGGTTCTGGCTTCTTCCTTGGCAGGAGAGGCTTGTGAGGGACATCTTCGGCATCGTGGATGACGAGGGACACAGGCAATTCCGGACGGCCTACGTGGAAATCGGAAAAAAGAACGGCAAGAGCGAGCTGGCGGCGGCGGTAGCGCTGTATTTGCTCTACGCAGACGGGGAGCCTTCTGCTGAAGTCTACGGCGCAGCTGCGGACAGACAGCAGGCCTCCATTGTTTTCGATGTGGCAAACCAGATGGTGCAGATGACACCAGCGCTTTTGAAACGATCGAAGGTCATGGCGGCCACAAAGAGGATTGTCAATTACAGCAATGCCGGATTTTATCAGGTGCTTTCAGCGGAGGTCGGTACCAAGCACGGCCTGAACGTCAGCGGGCTGGTGTTTGACGAGCTGCACGCACAGCCGAATCGCAAGCTGTATGACGTTTTAACCAAGGGCTCCGGCGATGCCAGAGAGCAGCCGCTGTATTTTCTTATTACGACGGCAGGAACAGACAAGGAGTCGATATGCTATGAGCTGCATACAAAGGCAAAGGACATACTGGCCGGAAGGAAGATCGACCCGACCTTTTACCCGGTCGTGTACGGACTTGAGGACGATGAGGACTGGCAGGATGAGGATAACTGGTACCGGGCCAATCCCTCCCTTGGAGCCACGATCAAGATTGACAGGGTAAGGGATATGTATAGGGAGGCACTGGATAACCCGGCAGAAGAAGCGGTCTTCAAGCAGCTGCGATTAAACATGTGGCAGTCATCCGTCACACGGTTTATTCCGGAGCACATCTACGATAAAGGGGATATCCCGATTGACATGGCGGCGCTGGAAGGACGCGAGTGCTATGCCGGACTCGACCTATCGAGCACCGAGGATATATCCGCCTTTGTGCTGATGTTTCCGCCGCGAACACCGGAGGAGAAATATATCTGTGTGCCGTTCTTCTGGATACCGGAGGATACCATTCCGATCCGGGTGCGCAGGGCATCGGTTCCGTATGATGTGTGGGTGAAGCAGGGATATATGATGGCGACCGAAGGAAACGTCATTCATTATGATTTCATCGAACGCTTCATCGAGGAGCTCGGGAAGAAATACCATATCCTTGAGATCGCGGTGGACAGATGGAACGCGACGGCCATGATCCAGCACTTGGAGGGTGAGGGCTTCACGATGGTTCCGTTCGGTCAGGGCTTTAAGGATATGAGCCCGCCGACGAAGGAATTTTATAAGCTCCTCATGCAGGGGCAGATCATTCACGGCGGCCATCCGGTGCTTCGGTGGATGAGCGGAAACGTGGTAGTCGACCGCGATGCTGCGGAAAACATAAAGCCCACGAAGGCAAAGAGTCCGGAGAAGATTGACGGAATTGTCGCAGCCATTATGGCGCTTGATCGGTGTATCCGTCATGAGGAGCACGGATCGGTCTATGACGATCGTGGACTTCTGGTGTTCTAAGGGCCTGTAAATTACACAGTTATCACCGCAGATCTTTGTGCAGTATATGCCGCAGAAATGACTGGATATAAGTTCCGAAAAGAGTGATATATACACTACCGAAAGGAACAAAGCACAAGGAGGACAAAGCGATGACGACATTTACGAAGGAAGATTTACTCAGGTACCTGCAGAGCCAGATGGACGACTTCAAAAGAAACGAAGAGCGCTTCGGGCTGGAAGACAGGATTGTAGAACACAAGCTCGACGCGATGATCGCCTGCAAGGAGATGGTCGAGGCCCTGATTCAGGAGCCGGTCAACCTCCAGAAGGACGGCAGGGTAACGACAGGGTTTTAAGGAAAAGAATACACAAAGCGGAAGGGAGCCTTCGGGCTCTCTTTTGCGTGAAGGAGGTTTCTATGGGATTAAGGAAATGGCTGGGAATATCAAGTCCGAGGGATGCTCCCAAGGAAGAGGTGCCCAAGGTAACAGACGATGTGCGTGACTCCGGGCAGGTGTTCCTCTTTGGACGGGCACAGTCCGGCGAGGTGGTAAATGAAAAATCCGCGATGCAGATCGCAACGGTCTATGCCTGCGTGCGGCTCCTTGCAGAGTCGGTGGCAGGCTTGCCGCTTCATCTGTATAAGTTCACGGATGCCGAGGAGAAGGGAAAGCTAAGAGCAAAGGATCACCCGCTCTACAAAATCCTGTATCGGCAGCCGAATCCGGAGATGACGAGCTTCTCCTTCAGGGAGACGCTCATGACGCATCTTTTGCTGTGGGGCAATGCCTACTGCCAGATCGTGCGTGACGGGAAGAATACGATCCTTGGATTGTATCCGCTGCTTCCGGAAAACGTGGAAGTGGACAGGGACGAGCACGGAGAGATCTATTACATCTACCATGCATACACAGACGAGGTGCCGGGAAAGCAGAATCAGGATATCTACTTCCGATACGATGAGGTTTTTCATGTGCCGGGCCTTGGTTTCAACGGCCTCGTGGGATTTTCACCGATCGCCATGATGAAGAACGCACTCGGCACCACACTGGCGGTGGAGAAGTACGGCTCGTCCTTTTTTAAGAACGGGGCACAGCCATCCGGCGTATTGGAGCATCCGGGCGTTTTGAAAAATCCCGAGAAGATCCGGGAGAACTGGTCGGATGTGTATGGAGGAGCCGGGAACGCACACAAGGTGGCTGTTCTGGAAGAGGGCATGCAGTATAAGGCAATCAGCCTGCCGCCGGAGGACTCGCAGTTCTTATCGACGAGGCAGTTCGGTGTGGAGGAGATCTGCAGAATATTCCGGGTGCCGCCGCATATGGTGCAGGACTTGGAGCACGCGACCTTTTCCAATATTGAGCACCAGAGCATTGATTTCGTGGTGCACACACTGACGCCTTGGCTCGTGCGCTTCGAGCAGGCAATTGTGAAGGATCTTCTGCTTCCGGAGGAGCAGGATGTGTATTTCCCGAAGTTCAACGTGGACGGACTCATGAGGGGCGATTACCAGAGCAGGATGAGCGGTTATGCGACCGGCATCAGTAATGGTTTCCTGTCTCCGAATGATGTACACAGGCTGGAAAATATGGATCTTATCCCTGCGGAGAAGGGCGGCGATGATTATTACCTGAATGGCGGATATGTCCGCTTGGAGGATGCCGGGAAATATATTGGTGACGCACAGGAGCCAGCACCGGAAAAGGAAGATCCCAAGGCAGGCGGCAGCAACAATAAGAACACAAGGAGGAAGCGATGAAGAAGTTTTGGAACTGGATTCATGATGACGGAGGCGGGAGAGTCCTTCGCCTCGAAGGGCCAATCGACGAAGACTCCTTCTGGGGCGATGAGGTAACACCGAAGGCCTTCAGGGAGGAGCTTGAATCGGAGGATGGCGATGTGACGGTCTGGATCAATTCTCCGGGCGGGAATGTCTTTGCTGCGGCAGAGCTTTATTCCATGCTCAGGGACTATGCCGGAGCGGTGACCGTGAAGGTGGCAAGTATCGCCGCATCGGCGGCTTCGGTGGTTGCGATGGCAGGAGATAAGGTGCAGATGTCACCGACGGCGCTTTTAATGATTCACGACCCGTCCACCATTGCGATGGGAAATGCCAAGGACATGGAGAAGGCAATCGAAACCTTAAATGAGGTGAAGGAGAGCATCATCAATGCCTATATGGCAAAGTCCGGTCTCTCCCATAAAAAGATCGCAGACCTCATGTCCAATGAGACATGGATGAATGCGAAGAAAGCCGTGGAGCTTGGCTTTGCCGACGAGGTGCTCTTCGATGAGGATAAGAAGCCCGAGGAAGAGGAGCAGGAAGGCGAGGAAAAGCCGGAAGAAGGCGCTGAAGAGGAAGAGGAGGAAAAGAAGAAGCCGCCTACCCTCACGGCGCAGCTTTATTCGAGCCGCAAGATGGATCTTGCGATCCTTAATAAACTCGGCGTAAACACAGCGGATAAGCCGCCTGATAAAGAGACGGCCAGATCCGGCCCGCTCATCGGTATGGACGGGAAGACAGAAACAGGGGCAATGCCCTACGACATTTTGGTGAAGCAGCTGGAATTCCTGAAGTAAGGGTTCCGGCTTATTTTGCGCGAGTAACGAGCCGTGCGGGCATGCTTGCATGCACATTCGGCGAGTACCGCGACAATCGAGTAGGTTTCCTACTCGATCACTCACAAACCAACATATGGAGGTAAAAAAGCTATGAGTAAGATTATGGATCTGCGTGCAAAGCGCAACACCCTCTGGGAGCAGACGAAGGCATTCCTTGAGGAGCACAGGGGCGAGAACGGCCTCGTGGAAGCATCCGCCGTCGAGCAGTACAACAAGATGGCGGCAGACGTAAAGGCGCTGGGTGATGAGATCGAGCGTCTGGAGAATCAGGCGGATATGGATGCCAAGCTCTCCGCACCGACCTCGGCTCCGGTGTTTACCGATGTGAAGGCCGGTACGAGAAAGGCAGAAAGACCGACAGCGACCGCTGAGTACAGTGATGCCTTCTGGAACATGCTGCGCGGCAAGGGAAGCTACGGTGAAATCATGAATGCCCTGTCCGTCGGAGAGGACGCAAAGGGCGGCTATACCGTTCCGGACGAGTTCGAGAGAAAGCTCGTGCAGGCACTGGATGAGAACAACATCTTCCGCAGCCTTGCGACGGTCATCAAGACCAGTTCCGGTACAAGGAAGATTCCGATTGCGGAGGATTCCGGGGAAGCAAGCTGGATTGATGAAGGAGAGGAGATCCCGGAGGCTGATACGACCTTCGGCCAGACGACTCTCGGGGCCTACAAGATGGGTACCATGATCAAGATTTCCAATGAGCTCCTGAACGATTCCGCATTCGACCTTGCCAGCTACATCGCGAGACGCTTCGGTGTGCGCATGGGCAATGCCGAGGAGAATGCGTTCATCACCGGCGACGGCACCGGAAAGCCGACCGGAATTCTGGACGGCACAAGCGGTGCAGAGGTCGGTGTGACGGCTGCATCGGAGACGGCGGTCACCTTTGACGAGGTGTTTGCCCTGTACTACGCACTGAAGGCTCCGTACCGCAAGAAGGCGGCGTTCCTTTGCAACGAGGCACTGCTCCTGCAGCTGATGACGCTCAAGGATAAGAATGACAACTATATCTGGAAGCCGTCGCTGGAAATCGGAAAGCCGAACACACTGCTTGGAAGACCGATCCACACCAGTGCATACATGCCTGCAATCGCAGCCGGAAACAAGGCATTGCTCTTCGGCGATTACAGCTACTACTGGATTGCCGACAGGCAGAACAGAACGTTCAAGAGACTGAACGAGCTGTATGCCCGCACGGATCAGGTAGGCTTCATTTCCACGCAGCGTGTTGACGGAAAACTCATCCTTCGCGAGGCCGTACAGGCTCTGCAGATGAGCGGAACGAGCACTGTAAAGACCACGGCCAGCACCACAAAGACTAAGGCTGCTACGGCCTGAGGAAGGGAGGTGAGCCGGTCATGGCGCTGATTACGGTAGCTGATGCAAAGGAGTACCTGCGGGTCGATACGTCGGATGAGGATGCCATGATCGGCATCCTTTTATCTTCGGCAAAGAGGCTGTGCGTGGATATCGGAAGGCTTACAAAAGATCAGTGGAAACAGGTGGATGAAGGGATCGTTCCTGAGGTTGGTGGCTACACCGAGGACGAGCTGGCGGTTGTACAGGAGACGATGAAGGTCGCCATCTTGTACGCTGTCGGCTATCTCTTTGAACACCGGGAGGAAGCAGATCACCGGGGGCTTACCTTGACACTCCGGTCACTTCTTTTTGGCATCCGGGAAGGAGTGAACGAATGAATATCGCGGGCATGCGGGTACGCATCACAATCCAGAAAAATGAAACGAAGGTGGACTCCGTCGGAAATCACACATCCGGCTGGACGGATTATTTTACCTGCTGGGCCACGGCCAGTAACCAGACAGGCACGGAGGATGATGCTGCAGGACACACGGTTGAGGAAGACCGGATGGATTTCACGGTGCGGTATTCTTCGGAGACTGCGGCGGTGACCTCGAAGGGGTACCGAATACTCCTCTTGGGCCGGATCTACAACATTGACCACGTGGATGATATGGGCTTTCGGCATAACAGCCGGAAGTTCCATGCATCGCTTTCGGAGAGGTGACGGTATGAGCAAGAAGGTAAGCATCGACAATCTGGCCAGTGAGGTGGAAAAGCAGCTGGAGGAATATTCAAAGCTCTCGGCGGAGACCATGAAGAAAGCCGTGACGGATGCCGGGAAGACGGCAAAGACAGAAATCTCCGCAGGCGCTCCTGAAAAGAGCGGCAGGTACAAAAAGAGCTGGACGACGAAGAAAACGCTGGAGACATCCTCAAAGCTTCAGGTGACGGTCTACTCGCCATCCCGGTATATGCTGGCGCATCTCTTGGAGAACGGCCATGCCAAGCGGGGCGGAGGAAGAGTGCGGGCCATTCCGCATATCGCACCGGCAGAGGAGGCGGCAATTAAGCAACTGGAAAGAGACATTATGCGAGGGCTTCAGGATGGATGAACTGGTAAAAATCATATCGGAGATCGGGATACCCTACGCATACGACCACTTTGCGGAAGGGGAATCACCCGACCCGCCATTCATATGCTTTCTGACGCCGGGAGACAATAACTTCTCTGCGGACGGGAAGGCATATTTCAAAGTTAATCAGGTGCACATCGAGCTTTATACGGATATCAAGGATCCGGGAGTGGAAGAAAAGGTAGAAGCGGTGCTCGATGCGCATGAGATTTTCTATTCCAAAACGGAAGTCTATATCGACTCCGAGAAACTGTACGAAGTTTTGTATTCATTTGACAGGGAGGCATAAAGCTATGGCGAATAAGGTTTTATACAACTTAAAGAATGTCCATGTCGCGGTGCAGACCGAAACGACCACGGACAATGAGACGACTTACAGCTATGGGACACCGCAGTCGATTCCGGGTGCTGTGAGCCTTAGCCTTGATGCGGAGGGTGACTCGAGTCCCTTCTACGCAGACGGCATCGTTTATTACAGGGCGTTTGCAAACAACGGATACTCCGGAGATCTGGAGATGGCGCTCATCACGGACTGGTTCCGCGAGAATATTTTGCAGGAGGCGCAGGACGCGAACGGGGTGCTGGTAGAGACGAACAACCACTCCTCGGATGTGAAGTTCGCGCTTCTGTTTGAATTTGACGGGGATGAGAAGTGCATCAGGCACGTTTTGTATAACTGCACGGCGTCCCGTCCTTCCATCGCATCCCAGACGAAGGAAGAGTCCATCGAGCCGGGAACGGAGACGCTTTCCATTACGGCTGATCCGAGAACGGATGGCCTTGTGAAGGCAAGGACGGGTGATAACACGAGTACCGATACCTATAACAACTGGTATACGGCTGTGTATATCCCGGCGGAGGCTGCGGCAAATAATGCGGTGAAGACAGAGGCTGCAAATGCGACCAAGGCAAAGACCAAGGAAACGGTGTAAGGAGGAAGAGCCATGCTGGAAAAGACAATAGAAATCAGCGGACAGCCGGTGAAGTTCCGCTCGTCCGCGACCATCCCGAGACTGTACCGCGCGAAGTTTAAAAGGGATATCTTCAGGGATCTGACAAAGCTGGAGAAGGCCTATAACAAGAGAAAGGGCGGCGAGGAGGAATTCCAGATCGACGATCTGGAGATTTTCGAGAATGTCGCCTATATCATGGCGCTCCATGCAGATCCGTCGATTCCGAAGACCATCGACGAATGGCTGGATCAGTTCGAGATGTTTTCCATCTACGAGGTGCTTCCGGAAATCTTGGAGCTCTGGGGCCAGAATCTGGAGACCGAGGTAGAAGCAAAAAAAAGACAGGCAGAAGTGAGCGGGAAATGACGACGCCGCTGTTCCTTCTGCGCTGTTGTGAGATCGGGATATCCGTACGGGACTTGGATCTTTTAACGATCGGTCTCGTACTGGATATCTGGACAGAGAAGGGCAACGACTCTGTGAAATACAGGCGCGTCGCAGACCAGAGTGATTTCGATAAGTTTTAATGGGCACCTTCGGGTGCCTGTTTCATTTTTAAGGAGGGGAGGATATGGCCAACAGAATAAAGGGCATCACGGTTGAGATCGGCGGCGATACCACCGGTCTCGAAAAAGCCCTGAAGAATGTCAACAGCACCATAAAAACCACCCAGACCTCCCTGAAGGATATCAATAAGCTCCTAAAGCTCGACCCGACGAACACGGAGCTTTTGTCGCAGAAGCAAAAGGCCCTAAAGGAATCCATCGGAGCGACAAAGGAGAAGCTCGATTCCTTAAAGCAGGCACAGGAGCAGGCAAAGCAGCAGCTGGAAAACGGTGACCTCGGGCAGGATAAGTATGATGCCCTGCAGCGAGAGATCATTGAAACCGAGCAGGCCCTAAAGAGCCTTGAGGAAGAGGCGGTCAAGTCCGGGACAGCGGTGCAGAACATCGCGGCTGCCGGTGAGAAGATTAAGAAGGTCGGCTCCGGGGTGGAGTCCGTCGGTAAGACGCTCACCACAGGTGTGACGGTACCGCTGGTTGCAGCCGGGACGGTTGCAGCGACGAAGTTTGCCGAGGTCGATAAGACCATGCAGCTGACCAATGCCACAATGGGCAATTCCGAGGAGCAGGCAGAGCTATTGAATGCCGCCATGAAGGAGGCGGCGGCAAACTCGACCTTCGGCATGAGTGATGCGGCAACGGCGTCATTAAACTTTGCCCGGGCGGGTCTTACGGCGGAGGAAGCAGCTGCGGCGCTGGCACCTGCCATGAACCTTGCTGCCGGTGAGGGCGGCAATCTGGATACCGTGTCCGGCGGCCTTGTGGCAACAATCAACGGCTTTCACGGTTCCTTCGATGAGGCATCGCATTATGCCGATGTATTTGCTTCGGCCTGTAATAATTCCGCACTGGATGTAGACAGCCTTTCCGAGGCCATGTCCATTGCGGCACCGATCTTTTCGGCTGCCGGGTACAGTGTGGATGATGCGGCCTTGTATATGGGCGTGATGGCCAACAACGGTATTGATGCCAATGTGGCTGCGACCTCATTAAAGACAGGTCTCGCAAGGCTGGTATCCCCGGCGAAGGACGGTGCGGAGATGATGGATCAGCTGGGAATCTCCGTCACGAATGCGGATGGCACTATGAAGGATTCCGCACAGATCCAGAAGGAGCTCCATGATGCCTTTTCGAATCTATCCGAGTCGGAGCAGATCGCTGCGGCATCTGCCATCTTCGGTAAAAACCAGATGGCTCCGTGGCTGGCACTCATCAACACGGCTCCGGAAGAGGTATCGGATCTCAGCGATTCTTTAAGCAACTGCTCCGGAACGACGAATGAAATGGCCGAGGCCATGATGAGCGGCTTCGGCGGCAGCATCGAGCAGCTGAAATCCTCGGTGGACGTTCTGATGACGACCATCGGTGAACTGCTGGCAAAGTACCTTGCTCCGGTGATCCAGAAGATTACGGACATCGTATCGTGGCTTCAGAATCTCTCTCCGGAGATGCAGGACAAGATCGTAAAGATCGGACTTATTGCAGCGGCCATCGGGCCTTTGCTCGTTGTGATCGGAAAGCTCATGGTAGGCGTGGGGCAGCTTATGACCTACGCTCCGCAGATCGCTGTGGGCCTTACAAAGGTGAAGGGAGCCTTTACGGCACTCACCGGGCCGATTGGTATTGTTATCGCGATTATCGCGGTGCTGGTTGCGGCCTTTATGCACCTCTGGAATACGAATGATGAATTCCGGGAAGCGATCCTTTCGACATGGCAGAAGATCAAGGACACCATCAGTAATTTTATCGAGGGGATCAAGGAGCGTCTTGCTGCGCTTGGCATCAGCTTTTCGGATGTTACCTCGGCCATCAGCGCGATATGGAACGGCTTCTGTGAGCTGCTTGCTCCTGTGTTTGAGGGAGCCTTCAATATCATCACATCCGTCCTGCAGACGGTGCTGGGAGTGATCACGGGAATCCTCGATGTGTTTATCGGGCTTTTCACCGGAAACTGGCAGCAGCTGTGGACGGGCATCAAGGAGATCTTCTCCTCGGTGTGGGAAGGCATCAAGGGCATTCTTTCGGCGGTGCTTGGCATGCTACGGGGGCTTGTCGATACGTTCCTTGGCTGGTTTGGCACGGACTGGACGACGGTCTGGACGGGCATTAAGACCTTCTTCGAGGGCATCTGGAACGGGATCGTCAGCTTCTTTACCGGCATCTGGACAGGCATCAAGGGCGTGGTGACGGGTGCACTGACAGCAATCCAGACCGGGATTACAACAGCCTTCAATGTGATAAAGACAACAATTACCACAATCCTCACAGCCATCCAGACGGTGATGTCTACCATATGGAATGCGATCTCCGGGGCGCTCAGTACAGTTTGGGAGACCATGAAGAATATCGTGAAGACCGGCATTCTGTTCATCAAGGAACTGATCGGCGCGGCCTTCCAGATCCTGACCATCCCGTGGCAGTTCATCTGGCAGAACTTCGGCAGTTACCTGACGACGGCATGGGAGACGATTAAGAGCATTATTTCCACAGCGCTGACCGCAATCAAAACCACGATCAGCACGGTGTGGAATGCGATCAAGACCTTGCTGCAGCCGATACTTCTTGCGATACAGACGGCCATTACCACAGCATGGAATACGATAAAACTTACCATCACCACGGTGCTTACGGCGATCAAGACGGTCGTCACCACGGTATGGAATGCTATCAAGACGGTTATTACCACGGTGCTGAATGCCATCAAAACTGTGATAACCACAGTCTGGAATGCGATAAAGGCTGCAGTCTCGACTGTCCTTACAGCGATAAAGACAGTGGTGAGTACAGCGTGGAACGGAATAAAGAGCACGATCTCTTCGGTGATGAATTCTGTGAAGTCTGTGGTCACCTCGGCGTGGAACGGCATCAAGTCGTCTGTCACCAGTGTGCTGAATGGCCTGAAGTCCTCGGTGAGCAGCATCTGGAATGGTATCAAGAGCACCATAAGCTCTGTGGTAAATAGCATAAAGAGCACGATCAGCAGCGGCTTCAATGCGGCAAAGAGCACGGCGACGTCGATTTTTAATTCGATCAAGAATGCGATTACGACACCGATCAATGCGGCAAAGGCCGCTGTGCAGAATGCAATTAACAGGATCAAGTCGGCATTCAACTTCTCGTGGAGCCTGCCGCACTTAAAGCTGCCGCACCTGTCGATTTCCGGGTCGTTTTCGATTAACCCGCCGTCGGTGCCGCATTTCTCCATCAGCTGGTACAAGAAGGCGATGGATGGCGGTATGATCCTGAATTCGCCGACGATCTTTGGCATGAAGGGAAATAAGCTCCTCGCCGGAGGAGAAGCCGGGAGTGAAGCGGTGGTCGGAACGAACAGCCTGATGGATATGATCCAGTCGGCAGTTCAGCGGACAAACGAGGCCGTGCAGAACATCAACTATGGCGGTGTGACGATCAATGTATATGGAGCGCAGGGACAGGACGTGTCTGAGCTTGCGGACATCATCGAGGAGCGCATCAACATGAACGTAGCAAGGAAGGGGGCGATCTTCGCGTGATAGGATATTTTGTTTTTGGAAACAGGAGCAGCCGTGACTTTGCGCTGTATATATCCGGGGACGGAACCTACGATGCACCGGAGCGGGATTATGACGAGATCGAGATTCCGGGCCGGAGCGGGAACCTGATTCTGGACAATCACAGGTACAAGAACATCACGGTCAAATATGACGCCTTCATCAAAGACGATTTCGATGTGAATTTTGCCGGTTTCAGGAGCTACCTGCTATCCTGCACAGGATATAAGAGGCTGGAGGACACCTACCATCCGGACGAATACCGGATGGCATTATACAAGGGGCCGCTGCAGCCGGACGTCGGAGCCTTCCTTCGGGAGGGCTCTTTTACGGTTGAGTTCAACTGTAAGCCGCAGCGCTTTTTAAAGAACGGCGAGAAGATACACAGCTTTACGGAGGATGGGAGCCTTTTAAATCCGACGGACTTTTCCTCGCGGCCCGTCATCCGTGTGTATGGCGCGGGGACATTCAGTATTGCCGGTCAGATCGTGACGGTGGCGGAGCACCCGTATGAATACATCGATGTGGACTGTGAAATGATGGACGCTTATTACGAGAGCAATAACGCAAACGGCTATGTGACGATCTGGGATACAGACTTTCCGGTGCTTTATGCCGGGAAGAATGCTGTCACGATCGGGACGTGTAAAAAGATTCAGATTATACCAAGGTGGTGGATTTTATGATACCTGTACTGTTCGATGCTGCGGCATCCACATTTAAAACAAATGGGCTGGGGAGGCTTTCCTCGGCAAAGTCCTGCAAGGTAACGGAGGAGAGGAACGGCCAGTTCGAACTGGAGATGGATTATCCGATCTCCGGGGAACACTATGGTGACATTGCGCTCAGCAGGATCATCTATGCCACACCTGCAGACGGGAAAGATCCACAGCCGTTTCGCATTTACCAGATTTCAAAGCCGCTGAACGGTGTCGTGACGGTGTATGCCCGCCACATCAGCTACAGGCTTTCCCTCATCCCGGCAGTGCCGACGGATGAGACGGCATCGAGTGCGGAAGGGGCCTTAAAGCTCCTCAAGGCAAATGCAGCGGAGGAGTGCCCGTTTTCCTTTGAGTCGGATGTTACGACGGAGGGCACCTATACGATTGACACTCCGGCATCTATCCGCTCACAGCTTGGAGGTACGAGCGGCTCGGTGCTTGATGTGTACGGCGGTGAATATGAATGGGACAACTGGACGGTGCGGCTCCATAAGGCCAGAGGCTATGATACCGGGATCGTGCTCCGCTACGGAAAGAACATCACGGACATCAAGCAGGAGGAATCCATAGAAAGCACGGTGACCGGCGTTCTTCCGTTCTGGAGGCAGGAAGGAGAGGACGGCGTCACGCAGGTGCTGGGCGATGTGGTCTACTCCGATAACGCCGACAAGTATCCGTTCCATATGACGATGGTGCTGGATCTCTCTCAGGAATATGAATCTGCACCCACAAAGGAACAGCTGGAGGTACGGGCAGAAAAGTACATCGAGAACAATGACATCGGCGTGCCGGACGTCAATATCTCGGTATCCTTTATTGCTCTCTGGCAGACGGAGGACTACAAGGACATCGCCTGTTTGGAACGCGTCAATCTCTGTGACCAGATCGAGGTGGAATTTCCGATGCTCGGCGTGAGCGCAACGGCAAAGGTCATAAAGACCGTCTACAACGTTCTGCTTGAGCGCTATGACTCCATCGAGATCGGCAGCGCACGGACAAACCTGTCGGACGTGATTGCCGCGAACAAGCAGAACATCGAGTCTTCCCAGAAGAAGACGACGAGCTTTATGCAGAAGGCCATCAGTTATGCAACAAAGCTCATACAGGGCGGCCTCGGCGGCCACGTGGTGATGAACGTCAACGCTGCGGGCCAGCCGAATGAGATCCTCATAATGGATACAGATGATATCGCAACGGCGGTGAACGTGATCCGAATGAACGTGAACGGCATCGGCTTTTCTAAGAACGGCTACAACGGGCCGTTCACGACGGCGTGGACGATTGACGGAGCCTTCAATGCGGACTTCATCGTGTCCGGCACCATGCAGGCAGACCGAATCAAAGGTGGTGTCCTGACCCTTGGTGGCGAGGATGACGTCAACGGAGAGCTGATGGTCTTAAATGCGGACGGCGATATCGTCGGTATCTGGGATAAGGACGGCATCTTCATATACGCCGGAGCCATCACCGGAAGTGATGTCATTGTGGGCGGTACGAGTGATGCCAGTCTGCAGGTCGTCAATAATTCCGACCAGCTGGAGACGCTCATCGATAAGAACGGCATGAAGATCTACTACAAGGGGACGGAGATCGGCAAGATCTGGTCGACCTATGACACAGACACCGGTAAGCGAGGCGTCAGCTATGCGCTGTCGGAAAAGGGCTACTACCTGAGCTTTGGATACTACAACACGGAGAGCGGTGGCCTTAACGCACATACCAGATACTTCCGAGACGCATCGATTGCCGGGGAGTACGGCTGGTATTATTTCTCGCCGCTCCATCTGGTGAATAAGGCTATCAAGTTTGTGGACAGTACGGAATCCGGAAAGACAATGGCCCAGATCTCAAACCTGAAGATGAGCAACACCGAGGACGGCCTGAGCTTCAATGTGTGTACAGATAATGCCAAGTATATCGGCTTCGGCTATTACGCTGAGGGGGACGAAACCTTTACGTCAAGGACGCAGTATTATGCTCCGGATTCGGAACTGGTGACGGAGGAAGGGTGGTACATGAACTGTGCCGTTCATCTGCTGAACGCATTGATCTTCGCGGAGAAGGGAAAGTACGACGAATACAATGCCAAGGTGAGCCGGATGAATCTGACTTCAGATGGCGTAACCTACAAGGGTATCAAGGTTGA
>Ga0065711_1036105_pt1 | contig 21449 bp, 11 predicted proteins | sample Hoacrofraction12_FD_59098 | JGI IMG/M metagenome (GOLD analysis project Ga0065711, IMG submission 59098) | Hoatzin crop microbial communities from Cojedes, Venezuela - Epithelial fraction 12 v2 (version 2) | ecosystem: Host-associated > Birds > Digestive system > Esophagus > Crop | place... | reverse complement strand
CCCCCCCCCCCCCTTCTCTTTGGTTGTTGTTTCCTTTTGTGTGTGCATGTGTGCGCGCGCATGTTGAGGTCTGCCTTTCACTGTAGAGGAGCGAAAGAAAAGAGTAAACATATAGGGGGAAAGAGACACTGCCGTCTTTGGAGATTATTTCTCCACGACCTTTATTAAAAACCCTCCTTGCTTTGGCAAAGAAATCAGATACCACGCGGGGATTTTGTCTCTCGCTCTGAGACTTTCTAATCTCTGGGTTTTATGCCCACTTATTAAAGAAGTCATCCTACTGTGCTGTTTTTCAAAATAACAGGCCAGCAAACACCTCGTTTAAGAACAGCTTCTAACCAAAAATGTAGTCTTCACTGCTACCTGAATTTAGAAGAAATAAAATTTTCTGCCAAAGTTTTTCACCATGAATTTTGCGTCTTCGCTAACTCTTCCCTTTACCTTTTCCTTTGGGAAAAGATTCTCTTTAAAAAAGAATCCTCAAAGTGTCTAGAATTTGGGCAAATGGAAAATTGATTTTTTTATGAAAACATTCTGGTATTTCTTACGAAAACAGATTATGGTTAGTTTTTAGGAAACTAAATGTAAATTGTTTTGCTTTTTTTATAAATCCATTGTTTTAGTTAAAGGGTTCAGCTTGCCCTGATTAAATAGCCTTCAATACTTAGTAAGGTTTTTCTTTGAAATCATCTACTCTTCAGTAGATCATCGTTGGCTACTTTTCCTACACAATGAAAAAATTAATGCAATTTTGATAGAAAGTTTTAATTATAAGGTTTTATAGCAATTCTTACAGCCAGGAAAAAAATGTAGGTGTGTGGAATGCAACTGAGCAGGTTTCCCAAAAGCTGTTGTGGATATTGTCAGGCGAGAGGAGTGGGGCAGCACATCTGATTGATAGAAATTCATCCAATCTCATCTGTAATAAGACTTCCAGGGAAGGTTTTAAAAAAAGTAGCTTTAGTAGGAGATTGTTTTATCCATTGCTAGTGATTTGTGATGCAGTGGCAATACTGGAAGTGCAGGAGACAGGGAACTAAGACTCGGTGTTCAAAGTCAGTCAGAAGAAGGTAAGCAGGAGAGTTTTTGAAAGCCACTAAAGGCGCGATTTGTAGCAGAAAATTTGACCTCACAGATGGCCCCCCAGACTGCTGCAGAGACGGTTGAAGACCCACGCTCGTAGCACTCGGCCAGCAGTTAGTGACTGCTTACTAGTCCCCCGGAGCTGGGCTGCAGTAGGTCAGCGTGGCTGTGCCATCAGTGTCCCTCACTCCACGCCAGTGCCACCTGCATTACTGACTCGCCCGGGGTCCGTGCAGACCCCGAGCAAAGAGGAAATCTCGTGCTGGAGGTGCAGCCGAAGCCCTGGAGGTGCTGTGGCTGCAGATATCTCAAAAATGAGTCTGGAGTAAGGCGAAGAGGAGGGCAGGACAGGCTCGCATTGGAAGAGATAACGCTGAAGGGAACCGTGAGGATTCTTCAAGGCTCCGGAAATCCAGCTCTCGTTTCTTCACAAAACTATTCGAAAAATGTCATGCAATCAGGAAGCACCGGGTTGCCAAAAGAAAGGAAGCACGACACCCTCTCCCACCTCCTTTGAGTCTTTTATTTTTAGTGTTTCTTTCTTAGGTAGAGGTGTTCTGGTTCCTACCCTCCAGATGCGTGAATCAGCTCTTCCTCAGGCAGCACCTGCTGTCTGCCTGACAAGAGGTGCTGTTTCTGGCAGGATGGATTTGCTTAATCTCTCTTCCCGCTTTCTGTATCCTCACCTTCTGTTTTGTTTTCCCCTCACTGCCTTCGCTAATTCCTCTCGTTACAGCTCTCCTCTTAGCCCTTCTTTGACTTTTTCCCACCCAGTTCCTCTCCCATGTGCACCCTCACTGTCTGCTCTGGCTCCATCTGCCCCATTCTCCTGTCCTACTGCTGTGCCCTGCATGCCAGAGATGTGCCTAGGAACATCACCCTGCACACCGTCATGTTACACCAGCATCCCCCTGCGTGCGGGGCACGGCATGGGCACCCCGCGCCCTCGGGCTTCGCCGGGTGGTGGGGAGCTGGGGGCTGGCTTCGGGGGTGAGACATCGCTCCCTTCCCCGCCTGGCAGCATGGGGCTGTCTGGGAAAGGAGCTGCGTTCTTGATTTCTCAGGTTTCTTGTGCGTGCTGTGGGCAGATCGCTGATTTGGGAGGCTTTTGAAGATTCAGTGTATCGGTGTTTTAACACGAAGAAACTAAAGCACTATTTAAAAAAAAAGGGGGGCGGGGGGGAGTGAGGCTGAGCAAGCCATAGGAGAGTTAATGATGTACGGAGATGAAAACAAAGCTGTAGTGCCAGAGCCGAGAGGGAGGGTGAGGAGGCAGCGAGCAGCCCGTGGTTCCCAGCGACGGGGGAAGCAGGGTACCAAGTAAACAGCACAGAAAACAAAAGCGAGCTCAACCCATAACTAAACAGGAAATGACAGGGCAAAATTCCTCCTGAAAAACCCAGAGCCGCTAAACATGTTACTGCAAAGAAGAAAGGCGTCTTGTGCAAACACAGATATACAGTAACGGTCCGAGAGGCGGATGGTTAAAGGAGTGACCGATCACGATCCAGGTGCAGCCTTGTTGGAGTAAGAAAGAATAGAGAAGTGTTTTCTCCCATAATGTTAAACTGGATAATTCAAAACACACAACACCTGAAAGAAGGTTTCAGGATTTCTAGGTGCAAGGTGAGAAAGGAGACAATATTTTGTTCCGGATATTTTTTAATTTCACTGTTATTAATAATTTCTCATTGTGTCCATTTTTTTTATTTTCCTCAAAATTAACCTCTAAGTCAAACTTCAGATTTTTGGTCATGAATTGCCCCAAACTGTTGGCAAGTAACAAATAGGGCTAGGGCAAGGACACAACCAGCTAAGTGGGGAAAAATTCCAATTTGCAAATATTTATCTAATTCAAAATCTGCCAAGTTTTATCTGAAAACACATTGTTATTCAGTGTTCATAGCATTTTCATTCCCGTGCAGTGTCATGTTCCCTTACTTCAGGATGGCATTTCAGAAGCATATCAAAATAGTTTTCAGGATCTTTGTAAAGCGAAGATGTTTGGACTGAGTGGTTCTTAGCAGAATTCCCTGAAGTTTTGGACCGCAACTGAGCAAGATTTGCACACGTAGCAGTTACATCTGTGGGTTTGCTGAGGTGACTGGGTACTTTGCTGAGCCAGGTGCTTAGCACCGCTAGTGTATGTAACAAGCAAGAGAAAGCTATACAGATATAGGAACTTTCCACTGTTTATATAAAACCTGTTATTTTTTAAAAAAAAGCTATGAAGGGTTTAAATGAGATTCTTTTTATTTTTGCTTTCAGGCAGCCAGTTTGGTTTACCTTTAAGAAACCATTTACTACTCATATTTAGTACAAGGAGAGAGCCTAACTAACGGGCTTGATGCCTTTCGAGCCGGAGGGATCAGGGCAGGAAGAACTTGGCAACACCCTTGGCATTATCTGAGCATGAAGTGTTTTTCACTATGAAACAGAGAGCCACAGAAGCCAGCTGAACCGCAAGAGAAAAGTCAAAAGAAATTTCCTCAGAATATTTAAATGTCCAGTTCAAATCTCAATGAAAACATTTATTTAGGCCGTAAAAATGTGAGGGGATGTCTGAGAATGGATTGGAGCTGTGTATGTTTTGGAATAATGTCGCTTGTTGGAACATCTAGTCAGCTGAACTGAATTTACAGTGAAGTCCGTGTATCTGTGAGCCTGTGATTCCTCGGTGTGTGGCAGAACTTCCTCTGATCCAAAATGAATTCTGGGAAGAAAAAGCAGATTACAAGAAGCTATGGATTTAAATTACTCCCTCTGGGAAATTATAATCTTTTCTAAAAAAATAAATCTAACAACGTGATATACACACATAGAAGTAATTACGGAAGTGACACTTTGGCCCTATGGGCTCTTTACTAGAGGTCTTTGCCCCAAAGCAAATGTTAGATCTCTGTAAGCAACATCATAATAAACATTTGCTCTTCACTTGTAAAATGACGGTAGTAAAAAAGATATTTAAAATTGCCAGGCTCTTTCAGTTAAAGACTTTTCTCTAACTAAACTGCAGTTACAGCTGCCATACAAAAATTGATTGCGTGTTTAAGAATAAACAAATACGGGATATTAAGGGTCATGGTTGGATTCGGGGTTGTATTTACTTTTAAGGGAAGCCTTGGTATCGCAGTGAAATCAGTACTTCTCTCTACTTAAATAAAAGATAAAGGGCCATATATTACTAGTCACCCTCTGTGAAACCCACTGACCCATTTTATATGCCTGTATTATAAAAAGTAATGTACCAAAGGCTGACTTATTTCATAATTAGCAGTTGTTTTTTCTTGTTTAGGTTTTTTTTTTTTAAGTCCATTTTCATCATGCACATCTTGTGGTTACATTGCCAATTGAATCGTGTGTGTGGAAGAGGAATGATCTGGAGTAGAGGAAGACAGGATAAAGCTTCAGCCACTTTTTTTTTACATCTATTACTTTTTCCCTTCTTTTTACATGTGAATGCTGTTGCATTTTGTGTAGGATTTTCAAAGGCATGCATATTATGTTTTTGTTTAGGGCTTGTGCCTATCTATCATTGCTAGGCAATCGAAGGCAATACTGTAAAAAAGGTACGTTTGAGCAAGGGAGAGGAAAGGTGGAGGAGGCTGAGAACAGAGGAACCAAGCTGGAGAGAAACCCTTCGTTTAGATTATTCAGCTCCCTCTGTACTCAGCTAGAAAGTAATGATGCTTGTGTTCCCAGTCAGTTTTGGAGTTACAGGTTAGGTTTTTTCTTTCTGTGAGCTGGTGGTACATCTCAAGTGCTCACACCCAGGCAACACACCTACCAGTTTGGATCCGCCTTCAGACCTGAACCTGTCAAGTGTTGGGTAGTGCTGGCTCCCAGCCGCTCCCCGTGGCTCCGGGCAGAGGGAGAGGGCCGACACGACAGACGAGACTGCAGGAGCAGGGCCACAGCTCTCCAGGTCATTGCGGTTTTGTGCTTGTTTGCTGCTTGTCATTGGATTTGAGAGGTTGCTTCAGCAAGTTTCCTTTTCCTATTTATTTGTTTGGATGTTTACAAGAATAGAAATAAGTATTTAATTTTTAAGTGCTGCAGCTAGAGAGGGGAAAAAGCAGAGGGAAGAGGAGATGTTAGGAATCCTTTCCCCCTACAATACCACCAAAAAATTGCAATGAAATACCACCAGTACCACTGTTAGCTGTTTGGTCATTGTTTTGGGGTCTTTTTCCTTCACAATCCGGAGAAGAGGTGGACGTAACATCCAGGCAGATGGTGCAGCTGAATAATAGTTTGGATAAGAAATTTAAGGAAAAGGCATAATCCATTTCACTATTCTTCAAAGGAAGATTTCCTGCTAGTGAAGCTTACCTTTCTTCTGAAAAGCCCTATGAGGTTGTGGGGTTTTCTGTTTGTTTGTTTCGCTAAATCTCATCTATTATGATGGCAGATACAGATTTACTTAAAATTCACATCTGGCTTCCCCTTTCAATGTTCTAGTAATGAAAGCCAGTGAAATAGATAAACCAGAAATACCTGGAGATGAAGGACAGCTTCAGGTTTCAAACTTTCTCTGATTTAGGGGAACGCTCAAAGGTAAAGCCTGAAACTTAAGGCTGATTAGTGTAAATAAAATACTAAGGCAACTGTCTTTCTGGGAACATCTATTAGCACTTTAGGCCACGTCTCGAGAAGAGGCATTCGTGTTCTGGTATCTCTACTCATCTTCTGGAATAGGCTGAAAACCAGCTTTTGCTTCTGAATTAAAGATGCACAGTTTTGTGAGAAGAACTGGGAAATCCCAAAATATTGAACATTCACAGCAGTCTTGAAAATTACTCAAAAGTATGTGCCTTGCAGAAGCCAGTTCTTAAAATTACTTGAAAATATAAGCTACATTGAAAAGATTTTCACTAACAAATGTGGTGTTCAGTATCAAAAACTACTAAGCCAGGTAATTACTAGTTTTCCTGAAATTTAATAAAAAATGTCCAGCGGCCCTTCTTTTAATAGACTTCAGTTCTTCTGTGAAGCATTTAGGTTCGTTCAGCTTTGCATAGGAGATAACCAGGACAATTTATGTATTTTAGAAAAGATAAACCTGCAGTCAGAATAATTTTTCCTGTAGTCATGAAATTCCAAAAGAACATTTAAGGCTAAAAAGGACTGCTCTCATCATTTAGGCTTGCTCCCGTGCCTGTACTCATAGGTATTTCACCCAGAAAAAAGTCAGTTTTAAGAATCTCAGCCTTAAAATGAATTTTGTATTAAATGCTCAGTTCTTACCCTGCAGTGGGTGTTCTCTGCTGTATTTTTACAGATGATATAAATGTAATGCAAACTGCGTTTCCCAGATAAATTAAAGCAGCGTCCATTGTTACTTATTTGTCGTATTTGTTTGTGCTGAAGTGACATTTGTTTATTTTGCTTCTCAGTGCCATATGCATGAACTTACTGATTCAGAACTCCCTGAATTTTCAGTCCTGTTGAATGCTGTGAGAAATCTCAGTTGAAGGGTTTAATGCGTTTTCCAATCAATGTGTAGGGGAAATTTGGCTTTATCAGTTTAAATGCTGGAGATCCTTTCATTGCATTATGGAAGAATCTTCTCTAAGCAGAGATTATTCTTAAGAACTTCATAACATTTAAAGGTTAATATGTTAGGTAAAGAACAATATCTTAAGACAAACATTTTTATTACAGGACATGAAGGGATAGTTCTGATTAAATTACATGATTATTTGAATGGGAAAGAAGACAAAGTGCATCATTTCTTGCCCTCAACTTTAATGCCTTTAATCAAATAATGACCTTCTGGAAATAGTTAATTTTAAGCATTTGGAAAGATCAATACCACTTTGCCACCAAAAAATGGCCCAGATGATGAAATTTGATGTATTTAAAGTACCATTTCACCCTTTTAACCTAGTAAATAATTTAAAATGCTTTCAGTACTCCTTTGCTACCATTATGTATCTCGTTCAAAGTGTTATGACTTTTTCAAAAGCAACCTTTCTGTGCAATGAGCAGCTTACAAGTTTAATACTAAAGACTAAGACTATATGCATGTACTGTGGTGGTGATGGCGGCCTTTTTTCTTCTCTTCTGTACGTGGATTGTGTTTTGAAAAGAATGGAAATATCTGTGATGAACGCAGCCATTTGGAACAAAAATGAGATTTGTAAAGCAAGTTGGATGGCTTTTGAAGGGGAAAAAGTCAATATTTAAAGTTTAGTTCGTGAGTTCTTTTCCTTTGTTTTGTCTATAAGCTTTTGTGTTAAAGGCGAAGGATTTGGGTTACTCAGATAATTAAGAGCCCATTTTAGCAAGTGTAATTTTGTATCTGTGTTCTATAAACTGGAGTGCCTTCAGCATTGTAAATAAAAAAAAATTGCCCTCTATTAGCATGTTTGTGGGCAGATTAAAAACAGTCTTCATTAGCATAAGTAACACTTACAGATTCTTTTAAAAGTAGAAAATTATTTGGTGAATGATAAATTGCTAGCTTTATAGTTAGTTGCTGAAAATGTGCTCATTCAAAATGCCTACTTTAGTTTAGTCTACAATACTCAATTTTTTTGAGTTAGAAGTACTGTTTAATGGATTATGTACTTAGTCTTTGTTCACAGTAGATGCTGAAATGCAATTCACACTTTCTGCTAAAATGTTTGTATCAAATACCTCCCTATATAGACTGATTTCTTTTAACATTATGTATTTTTATTATTCTATATGTGCCAGAGAATGATACAAAATAATCTTCGATATACTATACTAACAAAAAAACATTCATATCTTAGCATTGATACTCGGAAACGTTTTGCCTTTTTAGATTCAATTTACAGCTGTTTTGAAAAATATTGGAGTCCTTGTGAGTTAGTCGGTAAGAAATATTCATCATCTGGCAAATTATCATCACTATGACAAATTCACCGAACAAGAGAGTTCAGTTGTTCCACCTTGAAGCCCTTGCTTCCCAGACTAGATGTGTTTGTTGCTGATTTGGAAAGCCTTGCCCAGAAAACGTCTTTAATGATTGTAATGCTACTCTCTTTGATCTAGTTAGGATTGGTATTTACACCTTAAGTGCAGATTTCAATTATCTTTTTTTTTTTTCTTTTAGTAAGAAAGATACCAGAATGCAAGAATAGTTTGTTAGAAAATCTATGTGAAAGAGCAGAAGATAGTATTTAAATATAGCCCAGGCCAGAGAGAATAAAATAGCATTTAGATAAGTAGATAAAATGCATAGATGCTTTCTTTAAAATAGGCATGCTCATGGGTCTTGCAGAGTCTAATGTTTGGCAGTTATCCTCTTTGCGCTTTTCCTGCAATAGTTTGGCAGTTCGGCTTTCACAGGTTTTTTTCCTCTAATGTCTTATGTTTCTTTACTAAATCCCTATCAGAAAACCAGACAGAAGACTCTTATTTATTTTAAATATCTTAGGTTTAGCATCTTTTTTTTTTTTCACCATTTTCTTGCTTACTGTAGCAAGACCTTTGCAGATGGTACTTGGTTACTTGAAAGTGCATAACAGTATTTTCTTTGTAGCAGATGGATTTAAGACTTTTAGTTCCCAATAAATGTAGGTTTACAATACATAACTTTACAGGATTTGTGTTGTATATAACAGGTTTGAACATATTATCTCAGAATTCATCTGCATGGCATTTTCAGCTTATCCAGGGCCCATGCCAGTATTTTAAGTAATAGGGAGAGCATAGTGATTGATAGCAGCTAAAGGCGTGATTCTGAATAGAAACAAAGGTTTTAGAACAGAAGGTGTCAAATTAAACTTTGTCAGTTTGAAAAGTAGTAACATCCTGAAAGTTCTCCAAACATATTTACATGTGGCTAATGTTTATATTTTGCTTTGTGCTCTCTTTATATTCAGTGTAATTTTGCCTGGCAAATTGACTCTGTTTTAAAATCAAGGTTGTTCCCAATGTCGTTGCAGAGTTTTGGGGGGTTTGCCTTGCTGCATAGATGTATCGTCTCTATTATTTTAAGGCTGTCTTTTTCACAATCTGCTATATATGCTGTATAAATCAGTTGTGATCTGATCTGAGTCGTAAATATTTCCTTATTATTTTGTGGTCCTTTCTGAACTAGAAGAGGCTAGATTTAGGCTGGATATAAGGAAGAAATTTTTTACAGCGAGGATGGTGAAACAATGGAACAGGTTGTGCAGAGAGGTGGTAGATGCCCCATCCCTGGAAACATTCAAGGCCAGGTTGTACGGGGCTCCGAGCAACCTGGTCTAGTTGAAGGTGTCCCTGCTTACTGCAGGGGGCTTGGGCTAAATGACCTCTAAAGGTCCCTTCCAACCCAAACCCTTCTATGTTTTTTTCCACTTCTTGTAAGACTATAAAGAGATGAAAAAACAGTGGTCCAAGCCCTCCTGCGGAATAAATTGTTTGAACTAGACAGAAATTGATCTAGACTTAAATTTGAGTGTAAGAGGAGAAAAATCAGCCTTGTTAGGTTCACTTGTAAATTCAACTGCATTAACTGCAGTACTTCATACTTCTTTAGATCAAGTGGAAACAAAACTTACAAATTTTACAGAACTTAAAATTCACCATTAGATCAGTCTGTATGATTATTTTTCCTAAAATTTGTAAAAACATTTCATACATTCTTATTTAGCTGACTTCCGTGAATGAGCTTTGTGTCGTATACAGAATCATGAACCTGAAACTAAGCAAAATACTTATGGTTGTTTTCTTGTTCTGAACCAAAAGAAAGCATACTGGTATAAAGTTTTTAGTCTCCTAACAAAGTAAACCCTTACAGCCTCTGTTACTGCCCATTCACTATCTCTTCAGAAAATATTTGTGAGATCAACTTTCATAAATATTTTCAAAAATAAACCATGAAGACCAAAAAATTATTTCTGTCTTTGTAATTTTAGAAGAATTGAGTTGATTGTTTCCATGTTGCTCATCATATTTTTCATCAGAGTACATCTACTTCTTTAAAAATGTGACAAGCCCAGTGGAAAAGAGACATTTTGGTAGAATAGCAGTGTATTCTGTGTACTGTGTCAGAAGCATCTGATTTCAGTATCTGGAAATCACAGCTTCCCTGAAAGGCTAGCAGAGACATGCTTCAGGTTGCAGTTCGTCAAATCATTTTTAGATATGGAATTAGAAGTATTATTTCAGTGCAAAACTTGATAGATAAATACTGGAAATATGTTAATCAGGAATTAATAAAAATAATGTCTGATCTAGTAAATATAGAAACAGAAAAGACAGTAAGGGGAAAAGGAATTTCTTAGTTAACAAAAACTGTTGTTGTGAAAGGTATTTAATCAGCATAAAATGTGATTGCTTAGGAATTATTTGTACTACTGGACATTTAAAAAGAGTTTCTACTGTCTTTTTTCCAAAATAATCTGTGATTCACATGGTCACCAGGCAAAAGATGTGCAGCTTCTGAATGCGTGGTTTAATTTCTTTTCCAGTCTGTCTGTACACCTTAGAGAGCTGTCTTGGGAGGGGACAGGTTGTCTTTTCTTTACTTTTACCGACTGCCATGATAGTCAGCTCTGATCTCTGTTTTGCCACCGTTAGAAAGAGGACCAACAGTTTCAAAGTGAAGCAGTGCAGACTCCAGACAACCAAAGGAAAATTTTTATGCTTTGGGGCAGGGTAGGCTGTTTTTTTGTTTGGGGTTTGTTTGTTTGTTTGTTTGTTGGGTTTTTTTTTTGTTGTGTTTTTTTTTTAATTAAAAATTGCATTTTGATTTAAAAAATTTTTAAAATCTAGATTTGCTTCGCTTCATTTTCTCCCCTCCATCCCCAACAAGCTGCCTATGTTTTCTGACTGCACCTCTTTTAACTTGCTGTAGAAAACTAATACTGCTGTTGAGCATAATCCAGCACGTATCCCCATGGAAGCGAGGCAGGCAGAGCACCACAAGCAACGTGTTGATTTTGTTAGGGGCAGGGAGAGTTCGTACATTAACCTGCTAATGCGTCCCAGGGCACCTTACAGTGAGGAGGGAGAATTCACAGATCCTTGCTGCTGTGTTAGAAAGATGCCACACGATTCCAGCTGGGGCAGGCTGTACCTTACGTTCTCTGTATGAAGGCGTTTGGCCCAGCTTGCTAAGCCCTGGGGCAACACCCGGCATCCTCCCTTAGCGTGGGGTCAAGGACCGGGGTGCGCTCCCCGGGGTGCAGGGGAGCTCTTCTGCTGCCACCGCTCTCCTCCGTCTGCCCCCTCCCTCCCTAGCACACCTAGTGAGCACTCAGCAGATTTTTGGCCATGTTTAAATTTTTGCTTTCTCGGCTCCACTACCACCATCTCTCTAACATGTGTCGTTTCGGTTATTTCTGTTTCTCAGGGACATTTTCTTATTTTTACTTTTTATACACACCTCACTAAATATTTTCTTATACAATCTGAATGCATTAAAATTATTTGTTTACTTTCACCTCTTCCTATCACGGCAATGTTTTTATACTGCGTTTATTAACTGTTAGCTAAAGATATGAGTGTCATCAAGAAAATACATATCTACATTGTATCTGTGTATCCACTGTATCTAGTAGTAAACTAGTCTAGATAAACCATTTTTCAACTACCAGTACATATAAAAAGGATCTAAAAGCTTCTGTACATTTATATTGTTTGTTGATTCAATAAAATGTCACATTATCTTTCCTACAGCATTAAGAAATAAAATTGCATGGACCTAGTTTTGAAAACAGATCCTTGAAGCTAAAAGAAAGGAAGTATGCAGGTTTTATACATGTAATATTTTGTTTCTAAATTTTAATATACCGAAAAATTGCTGCTGATGCATGCTGTGCTAGCAGAGCATTTGCACGCTTCTGCTAAAACTACCAGTGCACAATGAAGAAAAAAATCCTCAGTTAAATTTTAAGAAGACCTAAGAAAACAACAGTTAAATTTTCAAGATGAACTTGTGTGTCTCTTTAGAAGCAAATCAGCGTACACTGCAGTTCTTGCAGGGGATTCTGTAGCTGACTTCATGGTATGTGTGTATCCCAAAACCACTGGGATCTGTCTGAATCAGAGTAGGTAAACTCTTAGGCAACTTGCCATCCTGTGATATGGAAATGGTATAAAGCATGTATCAGAAGCTCGAGCATATCTTGCTCCCACCCCCTGCCAAGCCCTAACAGTGTACATAAAACTGAGAGACTGTTTTTTTTCTGGGTCTGTGAGAAAAATCCTGAGACAAATAATCCTCTGTCACTTGAAGTAAGTTCACCTGCCAAGGCACCTCTGCTTGTAGCAGATAGGAAGAAGATACTGCTTCACTGCATCTGGTCGAAGGATTCCCGTCTTTTGAAAGGACTTTGGGGAGCTCCTCTACCACTACGATGTATATTAGGCAGCCCTGCAACCAAGGCAGATCTTTGAAGTACTTTCTTGTTTAGAGTAGTAGTACCAGGATTTTAAAAATTGCTCAGCAGGCAGTCTGCTGGCTCCTGAAACACGGTGTCGATGCTCTCGGATGGGTGTAGCCTTGCATAAAAGAAAATAGGCGGCAGCAAGAATGTACTGGTGTCAGCGAAACCCCTGTCCTGCGGAGGGGAGCGGGTGAGGGATTCTGCCTTCACCAACCGGTTTGTTTCTCAGCAAACACACAGTGCTGTGGTGTGGGACCAAGGGGATGGTGCTTTCGAAAACACTCGTGGCTGGCGAGGGTCTGTGAAGTAGCACGGCAGCCTCTCGGTGCGTCGGTGTTTGCTTTGAGCCCAGCCTGTGCAGTGAAAGCCCTTTCCTACCGGGGGAGAGCATGAGAGAATGCGGTGCCACTAAAGTACACGTTTCACCCTCGTTTTTGCCCCTCATGAAGTGAGGAAAAAAAACTAATGTTTTGCTGGTGTTATCTTCAAGGGGTGGCTTTGTGAGCTGTTACGTTGGAAAGAAGATCCCTCACCAGAGAACAGGACCCTCTGGGAGAATCTCTCCATGATCCGAAGGTTCCTCAGTCTTCCTCAGCCTGAACGCGATGCCATTTATGAACAAGAAAGCAATGCAGTTCATCACCATGGTGACAGGCCTTCCCACATTATCCATGTGCCAGCAGAACAGATTCAGGTTAGTTTACCTTGGCCAATCCCGCAGAGCGCTAAGTAAATAAGGCTTTAAACGGAGCAAAGGAAATTAGTGTTTCTTTCCTCCCGGCCAGGCTAAACGCAGGTCTCCCGGTGTGAGATAAGAGTGCGCTGCCACCCGCCACCGGAGTTCAGAGGAGAGCGTGGGACCACCCACGGTTTTTGTTTCGGTTCGGTGGTTTCTTGCGAACATGCGTGGACGCGGAGGCAGCGGCGTGCCGGGCAGGGCAAGCCCCTGTGCCGGCTGTGCCTGGCTCGGCAGGCGTCAGGATGGAGAGGCAGAGGTGTCTGGCACCCGTTGTCAAACGCCTTTACCAGCAAAGTGGGGAGACCTCGCTGTGCTGCGGTGCGAGAGCCAAGCTCGAACCCTGGGCAACGGCGTCTCAGCCCGGGTATCAGTGAAGGGAAGGGGATTTCTCACCCCGCTTTAACCCCAGTTGAGGCTGGGGTGAGTCAATGTGTGTTTGTTTCTCCTTCAGAGCCCCTCTCCCACCACCCTTGGGAAAGCAGAGCATAGAGGCGCTTTCTTACCAGGCCTGCTGACCGCTGGACCTTGGCTGGGTGCTGCTCCGCAGGTGAGCTGGCACAAGGGCACCATGTCAGGGAGAGAAGAGGAGGGGATGCAGGACCCACGCCACGGGGCTTGGAAACAGCCACCCATCGCACGGGAGCGTGGCTGGCTGGTTTGCTTAATGTTGTAGTCCGGGTCGGCAGCGCACACCGCTGTCTCTCTGAGCTGGGGACTCTTTAATCCCTTCTCGTGAAAGACCTGAGGTCGCCTTTTATCTGCTCCCTCTTAAAGGGCAGACATTACCCCATGCTTTCCCAACCTCAGCCGAGACCCAGTGTATCGTTTGTATTACCTATACAGAAAAATATTTACAAAGCTAGGAAGGATAGAGTTATCTCGCAGCCAGAAACAACATGAGTGTATATTAAAGATAAAGCAAACTGAGTAAGACAATCCCTTAGGATATCAAGTACTAAAATAATTGTGCAAGCCTGGAAACTTGCTGTTTGATTTAGCAAAAAGAGGGGGAAAGATCTATATTAAGTAATAAAACAGCACTTGTTTGAAACTGTACATTGTTTTTAATAAAATCTCTTCTTAAGGGGATAAAAGGAGAAGCTTATGCACAGTATAAACATTCAACCACTATGCCACTTACTTAGATTTTCTTGCCTTGAAAATAAAAGTTGTGTGTTTGATCTTGCAAGTATTATTCACATAAGCAGTTGCATTGTAATCTCTTAATATGACTTGTAAGAGTAAGGATTGGGAGACGGGGCCTGTGTTTTGTCTCTGCTCTTCTACACGGTAATTGTTGTAGATGTGTAAATACGTAGCTAAGACACAAGTTTTCAAACTGCGTATACAAATCCTCCAGTCTTGTAAGAATTTAATGTGCTGGGAGTAGTCTTGAATCTCTTCAGGACTGAAGCCTTGAAGGGCACTGCTCACAGACCACAAAACACGAAAGTCTGTGAACAGGGATGAGGCAGGAGCCCTAATTCCACTAGCGTTTGTGTCAGATCTTACAATAAGAAGATCACTTAAAGCAGTGACTTCTAAACCGGTGGTGGAGACCTAGGCCAAGTCTCCCCAGCCCCGAGTGGCACTGCGAAATGGACAGAATTAGAATTCCTCCAATATTTGTCCTATTTGTATGGTATTTTGTGCTTCTTAGGGTCTGCAAGCGAGCTGTGACTGGAAGCTTGGGAACCACTACTGCCACACAAAAAATTGTCGAGGGGAGACTCGCAAAGGGAAAAGAAATGCAGTGATAGCAACTTCTTGTTTTGCTGCTGTTGGTTTTTAATAATAACTGGTGGTTTGTACCATATGACAAGAAATTTGCTGATCCAAAATATCTTACTAACCAGTGCTTCCTGTGCTGTGAAGCCAAAGAGTTGTCAACAAAAACAGTAGCTGATAAATTTACTTTTGATTTTAAACATGATCTTACAATGTACTGTACTCCGGTGGTGGATGAGAAAAACATTTCTGTCCCTAGGGCTCAGTGCCTCACCTTTTAATAATGTTTCTGAATCCATGCTTGCAAAACTTCATTTTAAGCTCTTGTTAATTATTTACAACATGATTTGCTTTATCTTATTCTTCTGATGTGCACACTGGCTCATTTTTGTTGCCTGAGTTTTTGGAATGCAGCATGTTCCCTTCTAATAACAATAGTGCAACTTACTTGGAGCTTTGCATCTTACTGCTTTATAAATATTAACTAAATAATCCCCAGCACAAACACAGAAGCGGGTAAATGGGTTCGTTCCCTGTTTATACGTTGGGATACTTGAACACAAGCAAGACAGACCCTCTCCGAGACCACGGGCAGGAGAGGTCAGAGCCAGAAGGGAAAATACAGATTTCCTACCGCCAGGTCTCTTTGTGCTTGCCGAGGCTGGGTTTGACAGCGTGACGTTAGGCACTTCCAGCTAACACGTTCTGTCGTAACGCTCACAAGTGTGACGAGGCTTCAGTGCACGCAAAGGTCAGGTCAGCGGTGGGATATTTCCGCACATAGCTAAAATGCTCTCCTTCTCCCTGATCCCCCCAGTCCCTTAGTTGTAGCTGTTGCTAGAGATTTGCAGCCCTTGTTTTTTGGCGGCGGCAGCATCTGCTGCCGCTGGCAGAGCTCCTGCGTGTTTGCCCTCATCTGGCACTTTCCTCACTTTGCCCTTGCTACAGTTCTGGCTAAGCTGGTCAAGTTAATCCTATCCTATGTCACCCACTTAGCGTTTTGTCTTGTCTGCACTTGACTCGTGGAGCATGTTCATTAAAATTTGTCAGCTAAACCACACCGATGTCACGTCGTCAGTGCTTTCAGTCAGACAAAGCCAGTGTTTTCCTTCCACCTCTCTGTCCGTATCCCACTGTCCCCTTATCCATCTTCTCTGCTCACATGCATACGGAAACACAGGAGGTATGCAGAGAGCTACTAACTCATATTTTGATTCTGGTTTACCAGTAATGGCCCTTTTGGTTTGGTTTTTTTTTTCCTTTTTATTGTTTAAACTTCCTAAACCTTTGTTTATAGCTTTACAATTTTCCCCCTGGATTTTCTTGGTAGCACAAAATATGAGCAAGAATACACATACAAAAAAACCGCTGTGCTTTGTCTTGCAGCAGCAGCAGCAACAACAGCAGCAGCAGCAGCAACAGCAGCAGCAACCAGGTCCCAGACTACCCCCAAGGCAACCGACAGTAGCATCACCAGCTGAATCTGAGGATGAGAATCGTCAGAAACCCCGACCGCGAACAAAGATTTCTGTTGAAGCCCTAGGGATCCTACAGAGCTTCATACAAGACGTAGGCCTGTATCCAGATGAAGAAGCAATCCAGACTCTCTCTGCTCAGCTTGACCTGCCCAAGTACACCATTATCAAGTTCTTTCAGAACCAGCGATATTATCTCAAGCACCATGGGAAGCTGAAGGACAATTCTGGTTTGGAGGTGGATGTTGCAGAGTACAAGGAGGAAGAGTTGCTCAAGGATTTAGAAGACAGCATCCAAGACAAAAATGCAAACACGCTTTTTTCAGTTAAACTAGAAGAAGAGTTGTCAGTAGAAGGGAACACAGAGATTAATGCTGAATTGAAAGACTGATCTAAAAGTATTATTTTCTTTCAACAGTGCCACTGGTATTTACTAATGAAATGAAAATTCCATCTTGCGTTCTGTCAAAAACCTTTATTATTCATTGTTTGGCCAATGAATCTTCCAAAACTTGCACAAAAGTTGAAAAAAGGATAATGCCGACTGCACTAGATGTTTTACTCTGTTTTACAAACTGCTTCACAGCAACAGATGAAGCGTTGAGGATTGTTTGATATTAATTTGTGTTCACTGGGTACACTGTGAGTGTACCCAATAAGCATGATACCGGTGATTTTGATTCTGGAGCCTTCAGACAAGCATTACAACTTTTGTGATTTACTGTTTTTCGTTTCTGTTTTGTTCTTGTTTTTTAATTATTACTGTAGCACTCCACACTTGATCTTTGGAAACTCACGTTTATTTAAAAAAATAAAATAAAAAGAGTTTGTTACTCTTGTTCTATTGTATGTTACAAAAGAACTATAGACTGTGGAATGCAGTTTAAAGATAACATATGCCAACAAATGCCTTGTATTATATGGCACTGCCGTAATTCAGATTTGTTTTCTTTTGGAAATAAAGGTCACTGTATTTTTTTTTCCATTCTCATTGTTACATGGTTTTAAAGAAAATGAAAAAGAAAATGTGAAACACAATTTAGTCCTCATTATTTATTTGTAGATCCTGCAGCATCATGTTGTAATTAATTTTTTTGGAAGTTTCCGTTAAATGTAATATTGCTTCTCTTGTTATCATACTGATTTTTTTTTCCTATTTATAAATGTATTTTGATGGGCAGTAAAACAAAGTGTCTTAAAAGTTTTAAATAGAGAAAATGTGCTTTACACAGTTGCCTATAAAAAGTGCTCTATGTTATCCAAGCAATTCATACTATAAGCTTCACTCTTATTGTTGTATGCAATTTTTACTATCATGCAAATAAGCTTAGGTAAATAAAACTAATAGATCACCTTAGAAACTTATGCAATTAATGTGAAAATAATTGATGTTTGCAATGTGTCTTCCTTTGGTTTACAATCAATTTTAAAGCTACAGCTGTATAAATTTTCTGTATAAAGGTGTATTTCTTTTTTATGAGTTTATTGCTATGAAAACACCAGTTATTTTGTTACAGCTGGCTGTTTTTATAAGTGTATCACAATTTTCTTTATGCAGAAATGTTCTGACTAGGAGTGGTTATTGACTGTAACTACACAATTAAAATTGTTTGTATGGTATGATATGGCAGGATTTGTCTGCGTATGTGTATATCTGGGAGGAAGAACTTGTTCTTAGTGCACATTGTACCTTCTTGCCACCACTTTGAAGATAACATTTCAATTGTTCTCCTTTAAAATCACAGGCAGATTTTTTTAACAACCTTCTTGAAATTTGAATTTAGATAACATACTTCAGAAGGAAACACAGTTTGGTTATGAAAATCATAACCTGTCTTTTCTTGGTTTAAAAACTTGCCTGCCCAACAGAGATAGCAGGATATTATTGAGTCAAAAGGCTATCAGGCATAAACATATTTACAGTTCCTGGCAGTAATGCACTTATAATGGATACAGCTGGTTTTATTTTACACTAGAATTATGCTAACACTATTCCTTGCACTAATGTATAAACATTAAAAAAAACATTAATAGACACAAAGTAAATAGAAAAGATGGGATTTGCACGTAGCAGTCCCCTTCTAAGCAAGATTATTTTTAATGATCACTAATAAGGTTCTTGATCAAGCCACAGTAATTGGTGAGCTCTGAATTTATGGAAGCCTGATGTCTAGGCTGGAGAGAAATCTGCAGCTGAAAGCTGTGAAGTACACACCGTTGTTCACTTTTCCTAGGAGAGAAACAACTTACACCCGGTGCGATTCGGGATTTGAATTCAGCATGGCTCTTCTAAAACGACTAAAAGTTTGCGAAACTCAGGATGAGTTTCAAAGGCACAAATGACTCTTAGGTTCCAGTGCATTTCTCCTTTTAGCTCCATTAAGTTCTTTAGGAGGATACATAGGAGGCAACAAAGCAGGCTTTCATTCCACACGTTTAAAACTGCTGCAGGTTGCCCAGGTCCTCTGTCGCAGCGCCCTTGGGGTTCATTGAGCAGCTCCCCACTGTGGCACCGCTTGGCTGCTGCCAGGTCTCTGCTGGGGCTGCACCGTGATTTGGGCTTGGGATCCAGTCCAGTTAAAAGAAAAGAGCCTGAGTACAACTGTGGGAGGGAAATGAGCCTTGAGGGACACAGATGTGTAATTTGGCGATTGCAGTCCAAGGGAAGGGCAGTCAGACTGTGCCCTCGGCTGAGGGACTTCTAGTAGCTATAGAGCTATTGATAGCCCCAAGCTATGCTCGTTGCAAAAGGGCAAAACCTAAGCCTAGTCCAGGGAAGTCACTGCTGGATTTCTTCACTTCCTTCACGTGGGATCATTGCTTTGTACAGCCGCACAGCTGCTTGGAGCTAGGACACATCCCTGCTCACAGCCGTGGGACGGGATGAAATGTAGCCCAGGCAATGCAAGCTGATTTGGTGTGCGGGACAATACCACTGGCACCCTGGGGCTGGCTGAAATGCCAAGGCACCATTGCAATAGGGCTGCCTAAGAAAAATAATACACTTTTGAAGTAATATGCACACATACACAGGGTAGAAGGGAAAATTAAGCAAGGACTTTCCTGGAATATACCTCTCTTCACACTAAAAGCTAATACATGCGGCACTACTAATACCAGAAACAGGCCAATAAGTCCAACACCCTATAAAAGCATAAGAAGAAATGTTTGTAAAATTATCTTTGCTATTTTGAAAGCAATTTCCTTTTCTTTTATCCTTTTAAGTTTTATGGGTGCTGAAGCAGAGGCCGTGTGTGGTTGCAGATGGTTATTATAGCTGTTTCTTTTCCATTATCTTCATTTTGCTTTCTGCTAGCCTAGCTAAGGTCATCTGCCAAGTAGTTCAGCCACTACAGTCACTTATCACCTGCACAGAAGTTTGAATTAGTGCATTTTTGTGTCTCAGTGGGTGGGTTGCAAGTACAGTCTTTTAACTTGGCCAGAGTGACCAAAAGCGTCTTTGTTAAATCCCTGGCAGCATTTTCAAAGGTGATATGGGTATGAAGAACCCAAACTTTATGTGGATGCAAGAGATCTATACTGTTAGGAGTTACGGTATTACAAGCTTATGCCAACTTGACTCATGGACTAGTTAGACTACCTAGAAAATTACCTTACGTCCTTTTCTGTCCCTTTTTCTCACCATCTGGTGTAATCCTACCAAAAGAAAAAAACCAAAACAAAATACAAACCCTTTCGATTTCTGCAAAGATTAAGAAATCAGACTGGATTTCTGTAACACAAATTGAGGCACTAAAACACTATTAATTGGGAAGTTGTTAGTAACTCACTGAGTAGGATTTCACGGAGAGTGTGTGAAAGAAGTATTTCATATATACTTAGGGAAGTATGGGGAGAGAACATTGCTTACTAGGGATAAAATTTAGGATGCAAAGAAAGCCAAATGCCTAAAAAAGAGGGATCTGGGTACTAGGTGGGGATAGAAGGGCTTAGTTTTTGCTAAAACTGAAGTTAAGTGTTTACTATGTTTTATAGTGTTTACCGTAAAAAGTGGAGTATTTTTACTCCCTGCTGATTCTCATCAATCTATATTTAACTGACAAGATTTCTATGTATACGCTACAGTCCTCAGTGTGTGGTTTTCAGGCCTGAAAGAAAACCAAAGAGGTCCCAGATTTCAAGATGTCCAAGGCCTGGGGACAGTCTCCAGTCCCAGTCACACATACAAAGGTTGGTTAATATGACAAAGATGCTCTACCCTACAATGCAGGATTTTAGATTTGTGTTTTATGTAGCTACTTTAAATTGGTCAGATGATGCAGAAAAAAATCTCCAGGTTTTAAAGTAAAATCCACTTAATTTATTGTTTAAGTTGCGAAGGAGCAGCAAACGGAGAAAGAAGGGAAGTTTTCCCCCAAACCAGTGATTCTGTTTCAGCGATTTACTGAGTCAGTACTTTGGTTGTACGCTGGGAAAGCACCAAACATTGCTACGTTCATTTGCCAAAGCAAATGCCCCATACATTAAGAGCAATATAAATTAGATACCACAGAAGATCTACTTGAGCATCAAGTATTAGCAATTCTGGTTAACTTATTGAACCTGTGCTTTGATGTCAGGTATATTGGAGAAACCGAAGGTATTTTGATTTTTACATAATGATTTATATTGTGCTTTGAATAACAGTCCCATGGCAAAGCACAGATATAAATATACTCCCAGGCCTTTTTTTGCTCACAGAAGTAATTTTAGCTTGGTCTCCTCACAGTGCCTTGCGTCCACAGTCTTTTACTACAACAAATGAGCTAATAATTCAAACTGCAATAAGTGATACTCCTTGGAGCAGGAGTAGCATTACTTGGCAGCGAGCTTGTTTGCTTTCAGGTTCATACAGGAGCCTTCCCGAGCACTCGGCTGCTGGCAGTCCTCCTGCTGTCCCATGCCACATTGTTCTGCGCTGACCTGGCCCAGGCACCCTTCCTGCTCTGGGTCATCTCGCCCAAATGTCATCTCTCCTGGTTACAGAATCACAGAATCACAGAATGGTAGGGGTTGGAAGGGACCTCTGTGGGTCATCTAGTCCAACTGCCCTGCCGAAGCAGGGTCACCTAC